>Ga0255759_10002608_pt1 | contig 16004 bp, 13 predicted proteins | sample 101ome_20_FD_179959 | JGI IMG/M metagenome (GOLD analysis project Ga0255759, IMG submission 179959) | Coastal salt marsh microbial communities from the Groves Creek Marsh, Skidaway Island, Georgia - 101404AT metaG (version 2) | ecosystem: Environmental > Aquatic > Marine > Intertidal zone >...
AGACAAAAGATTTTAAGAAACAAATTACAGAACACTACAATTTAGCTAAACAAAAATATTTTGACGAATACAACAAAGTCAAAGCAAAAAGATCAGTAGAGAAGTTTTTAGATGAATAGAGGTGTTCTACTTTTTGCACATAATAATAAAAAAATTGATTACATAAAGCAAGCAATATTTTGTGCAAAAAAAATAAAAAAACATTTAGATCTTCCTGTTGCACTAGCAACCAATTCTAAAAATTATCTTAAAAGAGCATATCCTGATCATTTCCATTTGTTTGATTATGTGATTGATAATGATTACGAAACTACGCAGATGCGTAGGTTTTCAAATGGCTCACTACATCAAACTCTACCTTGGAATAATTTTACTCGTTGTGAATCTTACGATATTACACCTTTTGACAAAACACTTGTAATTGACACTGATTTTTTAGTAGGTAATGATAATTTGTTACAATGTTTTAAAGACGATACTTTAAAAATAAACAAAGATATTGTGGATTGTAATTCACAAAGAGGTAATACTAAATTACAAAGGATAAGCGATTCATCTTTAGACATGTACTGGGCAACAGTTTTTTATTTTTCTAAAAACAATCCAGTTAGCAAAACATTTTTTGATCTAGTAAAACACATAAGAGACAATTGGTCTTTTTACAAATTACAGTATCAAATGAACACAAATCATTTTAGAAATGATCATGCATTTACAATAGCGTTGCATCTATTAGAAAATCCGCAAATAGACTTACCTTGCAAGTTGTTTTTTACTACCGACAAAGACAAGTTGCTTTCAATAAATGCTGAAAAGTATAATTTTTTAATTAGCACAACAGAGTTTTTGAAAAGTGATACAGTGTGTTCGGTAGAAAACGTCAATATACACATAATGAATAAATTTACTCTAATGAATGAAATAGATAAGGTACTTGCACATGACTAAAGGATTTTGTTTTGTAGCACAGAATAATGACACGACTGATTATGTAAAGCAGGCATGCATGTTGGCTTTAAGTATTCATCAGCACAACAAAAAACAATCTGTAAGTATAATCACAAATGATAAAATTCCTGCCAAATACAAACTGTTATTTGATAAAGTAATACCAATTGAAAAAGATGATGCTAAGGATGAAAATATAAAGTTTCAAAATAGATGTAAACTTTATGACTTATCACCATACAAGAAAACGATAGTGATGGATGTTGACATGTTAGTCACGAGAGACATTACAAATTGGTGGAGCTATTTGAATAATTTTGATATATTTTTTACAAGTGATGTTCTTACTTATAGAGAGGAGCAAATTACATCTACATGGCATAGAAAAACTTTTATAGCTAATGATTTACCAAACCTCTATAACGGCTTTTGGTATTTTGAAAAGACAAAGTTAGCAAAAAGATATTTTTCATTATTGAAAATTATCACAAAACATTGGCAAGAATTTTATAAAATTTATACACCTAATAAAACACAACCTTTTTACAGTGTTGATGTAAGTAGTGCAATAGCATGTAAAATTTTAGGAATACAAGATCAAGTAACGGATAGAAATAGTTTTGTAAAATTTGTGCATATGAAACCAAATTTACAAAATTGGAATGATGTTCCCAAGAAGTGGACTGATAAGATTTCTGTCACTGTAAATAAACAAGGAGAACTTTTTGTAGGAAACGTGCTACAAAAAAATATTTTTCATTATGTTGAAAATGAATTTTTATCTGAAAAAATTGTCAAAGGATTAGAAACATGCAGTTTGTAGAATTTGATGAAAAAACTGGATCTATTATTAGCATTACTAATAAATTTGACAAAAACAAACTTAGTGTTGAAATAGACAAGAGTATTGCTGATGGTTTTATTAAAGGCACAGAACAAACGTCCCAATGGAAAGTATTGCCAGATAAAACAAATGTAAAAAAATATAAAGTTGTAAAAATTGTAAAAAACACAAATGAAGAATTTTTAAATAAGAATGTTTTTCCTATCAAACAATTTAAAGAAATACAGAAAGAAAAAAATGTTTTCCAAATTATCCAAAGAGAAAGCAATTGGTTTGGCTATGCAGATATAGATCAAGAAACAGCAAATTTTTACACAAGTAGAGATGGATACTTTGGACATGAAAAAATAGTGTATGTGACAGAACACAATGACAGTCGTAAGTACTTAGGAAAGTTTGACATTGATTTTACTAAGTTTTTTGAAGGATCAGAGTTTATAATTGATTTTAATAATGGTGAATGTTGTGATTTATATATTGCATCTGGAAATGATGAATTTGTATATGTGAGAGAACAATGAAAGTAAATGTACCAGATTGTGATGTAGTTTATCTAAGTTATGATGAACCTAATGCTGAAAAAAATTATGCAGATCTTTTGACTAAAGTGCCTTGGGCAAAACGTATACATGGCGTAGAAGGATCTGATGCCGCACACAAAGCGTGTGCTAAAATATCAGAAACACAACGTTTTATTACAGTAGATGGCGATAACTTAGTACAACCTGAATTTATAAATCAATCAGTCACATTTGTTCCTGGAACTGACTTAACAAGAAAAGTAATTAGTTGGGCAGGGTACAACAGCATTAACGGACTTATGTATGGAAACGGCGGAATAAAATGCTGGGACAGAGATGCTGTGTTGGATATGAAAACACATGAAAATGCAGAAACAGACAATGCCAAAGCCCAAGTAGACTTTTGTTGGGATTTAGATTATGTACAGCTAAACGATTGCATGAGTATTGTTGAAAACAATTACACACCTCATCAAGCATGGAGGGCTGGATTTAGGGAAGGTGTTAAGATGTGTCTTATAGAAGGAGAAAGACCTACTATAAAAGACATGAAAGAAATACATTGGAAAAATTTAAATAGACTTTATGTTTGGTGTATGGTAGGAGCTGATGTGCCAAACGGACTATGGGCAATCTACGGAGCCAGAGAAGGTTACTTCAAAACCATGTGTACTGATTGGGACTTTGTAAATGTACGTGATTTTGAATGGCTTAATAGTTACTGGAATAGCAAGAATAAACTATCAGAGACAGATGTAATTCATGCTTGTTATGATCTAGGTTTGGAACTTAAAAATAAATTAGATGCACCAATAGACCCTGAACCTTTTAGTAGTGGACAAAGTAAATTTTTTAAACAGATTTATAGAAGTCCAGCTAGGCCACAACACAAATCTATTGTTAATAAAGTTGAAAGTTTGTACGATATAATTATGATTTCATACGGTGAACAAAACAGTAATGAAAATTATAAAAAACTTTTAGAAAAATTTCCTGACGCAAAAAGAATACACGGAGTAAAAGGAATAGCCAATGCTCATATAGCTGCTGCTGAAATTTGTGAAACTGATATGATGTGGATTATTGACGGAGATGCTGAAGTTGTTGACGGTTTCGACTTTAGTTATGTAGTGCCTGAATGTGATAAAGAAGCTGTGCATGTTTGGAGAAGTATAAATCCTGTAAACGATTTAGAATATGGTTATGGAGGTGTAAAATTACTTCCAACAGAACTTACTAAAAAAGTTGATAAAACAAAAGTAGATGTCAACACAAGTATAAGCACAAATTTCAAAGTAATGAAACAGATTAGTTGTATTACAAAGTTTAATACAGGACCATTTGAAACTTGGAAAAGTGCATTTAGAGAGTGTGCTAAATTAGCGAGCAAAGTAATTGATAGACAAAAGGAGGATGAAACAAATGCAAGACTCGAAACTTGGACAACCGTGGGACACGATAGATTATTTGGCGAATACGCTTTGGCAGGTGCTACCGCTGGCATGGAGTTTGGCCTTTCTAGGGGGACTGATCTTCGGCTAATAAATGATTTTGATTGGTTAAAGCAACAATTTGATAATCAAGAAAACATAACTTATGAAAAACAAGATTTAAATTTAGACAGCTACATAGTAGACATGCTTGATAGATTTGAATTACTGTACGGTGATAAAGTAGAAAATCTTCGTAGAATGTACAACAGTAATGATTTATCTAGTATTTTTAAATTAACCGATAACGAAGATTTACGCAAAGCGGTCATAGAAAAAAATTTACACAGTGTATTCAGGATAACAGGAGCAGACGAAGAACTTAGAAAAGCAGTGCTTGAAAAGAATATTCACAGCATTTTTAGATTATGCAATGCTGATGAAGAATTAAGAAAAGCAGTGATAGAAGAAAACTTGTACAGCATTTCTAGATTACTTCCAGAAATTGCTGATGAATTTAAAATTATTGCAAATGATAGACATGCATTATGGCGAGTGCTAGAAAAATATACAAACAGTAAATTTGTGAAGCCGCTCAAAAGTTTAGACAATATTGATTTAGACTGTTTCAGCAGAGGGCAGATTGCAAGTAAAAAATGGCTTATTGAAGAACTTAAAAAAATAGACAAAAATTTAGGAACTGTATTTTTATGTGCAGGTTGGTATGCAACTGTTGTGCCTATGATAGAAGAAGCTGGTATTAATTTTGATAAAATCCGTAGTTTTGATATAGATCCGAAGGTTTGGAAAATTGCTGAAGTTTTCAATAAAGATTTAGTATTAGATGATTGGAAATTCAAAGCAACTACACAAGATATACATGATATTAATTACAATGTACACAAATATGAAACTGTAAAGAGCAACGGAGATATCGAAACACTAAAAGACAGTCCTGACACCATTATAAATACAAGCTGTGAACATATAGAAAATTTTGATGGTTGGTATAATAAAATACCTGCAGGAAAATTAGTTTGTTTGCAAAGTAATAATTTTAAAGAAATAGATGAACATGTTAATTGTGTCACTGACAGTCATCATTTTGAAAAAATGGCACCTATGAGTAAGGTATACTATACAGGCGAATTGCAATTAGAAAAATACACAAGGTATATGAGAATTGGATTTAAATAATTTATCACTTAGACAACTGCAACAAGAAAGTGCTAGAGCTTTGAGCACCATGCAGGCAACAAACAATAACATATGGCAGTTTAACAAGAAAGCTCATCATAACAGCCATAATTGGTATCGAGCTGTGATTGAATGGTATGTTGCTGAATATGGAGACTTGCCCAGCCGAGTAGGCCCGGGTCGATACGTGGAGTTATTACATGGAAACAAATGAGATCACTAAAGCATGGCAGTGGCTGATGGATAGACGTCGTCAATGCGATATTTGGGACATGGCACATGAGGTGCCACGAGAAACGATAGAAGAAATCATTCGTGAATGTTGGCGGCGCACACCCAGCAAGCAAAATCAAATGCCATTCGACATCACTGTGTGGAATTGGGATCATCCTGATCAGCGCAACGCCATTTACGACTGGGCACAAGTTTGGATGCCAGAGGAACAAGACTGGGGACGCAATCCACAAACACTCGCGCCTTGGCTGTTGTGTTTTCGTGCTCGTCCCACAGATGAACGCATGGCCGAGGCTCCATTGATGGACACAAAAAATCCCTTGATTTTTTCCACAGTAGAAGCGGGTATGATTGCAGCAATGATTGCACACTCAGCGGCCGCACGTGGATTGGATGTGGGATTTTGTCGTTGCTCGAATAACGACCCTGCGCCGGATTGTTTGCCTGTTCGCAAGGACGCACATGACTTTTTGTTTTTTATGGGCATTGGCGTAGGCACTGAGCAGTGGCGTAATCGCGAACCTGCGGCCATGGTTCATCCCGGCACAGGAGAATGGGTGGCAAGCATATTGAGTGAAACGCCTGAGTATGTTCGTCGCCCTAAGCCTGACTTTGACGCAGGAGTACGATTTGTATAGATACGAAGATGTGCGTATGGTGCATTTGGAAATCACACAACGTTGCCAAGCAGCGTGTCCAATGTGTGATCGTAATATGAATGGTGGTGATGACAATCCACACATTACAAATGCAGAACTTAGTTTAGAAGATTGTAAGCGTATTTTTAAACCGGAGTTTATTGCACAGTTGAATACTATGTACATGTGTGGCAACTTAGGCGATCCTATTGTTGCACAAGATACACTAGAAGTATTTCAGTATTTCCGCGAGCATAACCCTACAATGTGGTTGAGCATGAATACAAATGCAGGAGCAAGAGATGAAGCGTGGTGGACAGAATTGGCCCAAGTCTATGGTAGGATGGGTGCTGTTATTTTTAGTGTGGACGGGCTTAGGGATACTAACCACATATACAGGCAGAACGTGGTTTGGGACAATGTAGAACGTAGTATGCGTTCTTTTATAAATGCAGGCGGCAGAGCCCGTTGGGACTTTCTGATTTTTCAACACAATGAACATCAAGTTGCTGAAGCAGAAACATTGGCAAATGCTTGGGGATGTGAACGTTTTATTAAAAAGAAAAGCGGCAGATTTATTACAAGCGATTTAAAACCAAAAAATGAACATCAGGCTATAAATCGCAAAGGTTTAGATACACAAAAACTAGAAAAACCAACACAAGTACAAAATCAAAATCTTGCATTGCTTAAACAAAAAGAGATTGAAAAATCTTACGGTAGTATGGCCAATTATCTAGACAAATGTAGTGTGAATTGTAAAGTAGCAAAACAAGGTAGTATTTTTGTCACTGCCGAAGGACTGTTAATGCCATGTTGCTGGACTGCTGGACGTATGTACAAATGGTGGCACCCTGATCCTCGTGTTGAACAAATTTGGGATCATATAGATTTCGCAGGAGGAAAACAGGGTATAAATATTATTGACAATGATATTAAAACAGTAGTTAATGGAAAATTAATTAAAAGTATATCAGGCAGTTGGAACAAAGAAAGTATTGCTGAAGGAAAATTAGGAGTTTGCGCTCAAAAATGCGGAAGCGAATTTGATCCGTATGCGGAGCAGTTTAAGTGAACTATATAGATAAAGTTACAAAGTTACAGGTTGAAATTGGAAATTTTTGTAATGCAGACTGCTTAGGGTGTGTGCGTACAAGCGAACGTGCTAAAAGCCGTATACAATATGATGGACATTATTTTGTTGAGCCAGATGCTTTTACAAATGTTTTTTCAAGTAAGGCAGGACAACATATTAAAGAAATTGAATTTTGCGGAAACATAGATGAACCGTTAGCACATCCAAGATTTTTAAAAATACTAGATGCAATCTATGAACAAAATCCTAATCTTACTATAAGCATTCATACTAATGGCAGTACTAAAACAGTTTCATTTTACAAAGAACTAGGCGAGCGTATTTGCAAATTTAACAGTAAAAGTAAAGTACGTTTTAGTATTGATGGACACGAAAATAGTGTCTGGCTATATCGAGGACTAAAAAACTATGACGAAATAATAAAACATGCACAGGCTTGTATTGATACTGGTGCAAAGTGTGTATGGCAAATGCTAAGTTTTCCATGGAATGAACACGAAGTTGATAGTTGCGAAAAACTTGCTAAAGAAATGGGGTTCGTAAAATTTATATTACGTAGGGATAGAACTGACGCAAGTAAACAATCAATAAAGAAAATTAATCAGTACAGGAGTAATAAAAATATAAAAGAATTCAAACATTATCCTGTCGATGATTATACTATTAAACATGTGAAAGATAATAAACTATGGGAAGAGTTTGTTACTTGGGATATAGACAATTCTACTATCGATTGCCATTTTGCAAAAGAACGTATGATTTTTATAGACCATAAGAGTAGAGTTTGGCCCTGTTGTTTTCTTGCAAATCCAGAACTAAGATCTATATCTATAAGAGTAGAATCTTATCTAAAACAAAACAGTTTGTATGACGAGGATTGGAATAACTTAAACAATTATTCATTTGATACAATTATGAATAGCAATTATTACACACAAGATCTAGTTAGAAGTTGGAGACAAGAATCTACGTTACAAACTGGCTGTCACAGTATATGTGCAAAACAATGCAATGTAAAAGGAATACCTAAAGGAGTTCATTTGCATGAGTCTTAATTTTTATTTTGGTGGATGTAGTTTTACTCTAGGTGAAGAATTACAAGACAAAGAAAAATCTAGGTTTAGTAAAATTGTTTCTGATGTGTGTGGAGCCACTGAACACAATATTTCTTGCGGCGGTGCAAGTAATTTTAAAATTGTAAGAGATTTTTTAGAAAACTATGAAAAAGAAAATTGGGATTTAGTTGTAATAATGTGGAGTTCTTTAGACAGATTTGAACATTATACAGGTATGACAAAATGGACTTCTTTTGATGGTTATGAGATAGTCACTCCTACTAGAATCTTTCCTAAATTAGGAAAGAGAAAAAAATTTGATACTGGTATTGATCTATCAGATCAATATGCCAAAAGGCGAGAAGTTAAGAATGCGTTGGCTGAATATTATATACATGTAAACACGCCAGCTCAGACAGTGATGAATTTTTTACATCACATTATTACTATACAATCTTTATGTAAAGCAAAAAATATTCCATATATTTTAACTAACTTTTATCATAAAGCAACTCAAGATACAATAGATAAGGTAATCAAGTATAGTCAACAAAATCATCCTGCTGTAGCTGAACATATTCAACAAAGAGTAGATATGATAGACTGGTCTAACAAAGTGTGGCTAAACGGAAAAGATTTTGCTTTCCGAGAGTTTGTTGAGGAAAGTAAATTTCCAATCGGAATAGATAAACATCCTTTAGAAGAAGGACATGCTCATCTAGGAAGTATTTTAGTTAATCATTATAGGAAATATTACAATGGAACTTAAATGTCATTGGGCCATGGCTGCTGTAAATTACAAAAACAAAGACAGAATTTGTATGTGTCCTAGACAACAACTTACATTGTCTAGTATTTCTGCTACTGTAAAGCCTACATACTTTTTTAACAACGAAAACTTTACCCGAGTGCGTAAACAACTTTTTGCTGGAGAATGGCCTAAAGAGTGTAAAAGTTGTAAGCAGTACGAAGACAAGGGATATAAAAGTTATAGACAGAAAACTATAGGCAATAAATGGTCAGATGACTTGTTAAAATATTACGATGAAGAAACTGGTGAAATAAGTAACGAATTGCTAGAATATGTAGAAGTAAGATTTAGTAATGCTTGTAATTTAAGTTGTTTACATTGTAGTCCGCAGTGGAGTAGTAAATGGCAAAGTATTTTGCGTAATGTAGATGTTAATAAACAAGATATAGATTACGGTATTCATAACTTAGTAGAAGATGCAAACAACCAATCATGGTCTTTGGAACAAGTTGACTTACTTACTGAAGATCTTATTCGTAATTGTCCTAATTTAAAATATATTGATATTGCAGGTGGCGAACCACTATACCAAAAACAATTTTGGAGATTTCTCGAAAACATGCAATCTCATCCTAATGTTGGCAATATAAAACTTATTTGTATTAGTAATTTTAACACACCGGTTAATTACGAAAAACTTAGTAAATTATTTTTAAAATTTAATAAATCTAAAATTAGGATCAGTGTCGACGGCGGAAAAAATATTTATAATTACTTTAGAAGTGGCACATACGACAATATTGTAAAAAATATACAAGTATTTAGAGAACACAATAGTAAAACAATAGTTGAAGCAACAAATACTATTTCTATATATCAATTGTTGGATATAGAAAACGTTTTAGACGACATGTTAGATTTACCTGTTAATAACTTACATCACAGTTTTGTACAATATCCAGAATATCTTGGGTTATCTGTCATTCCTAACAAACAAAAAATATTAGATAAATTAGAAAAATACAATACTGTATCGATGCCTGGATTACAAAAAATGATTAAAGACATTAGATATCTAATTGAAAATACAGCATGTGATTCAAAAAATCAAAAACGATTTATATACTACACAAATAGAATGGACCAAATTAAAAATAGTAAATTTGAAGATGTTTATGGTGCAACAGTTGAGGAAATTATAAATGGATAAATTTTGTATTGCACCATTTGTTCATAGTTGTACAAATGTAGGTGGACGTAATAAACCTTGTTGTAGGTTTAGCGACAGTGAATACTTTGATCATAAGCCTCCGATGGAATATTTTCTTAGTCCGCAAATGGACAAATTACGTCAACAAATGTTAGACAATGAAGAACTCCAGGGGTGCGCAAAATGTTACAGAGATGAAGAACTTGGCCACCCATCGATGCGAGAAAAGTTAAATGCAGAGTTTGGAGTTACACCTCATAAAAAATTGAAATATATTGAAATAGGTTTAAGCAATTTGTGCAATATGGCATGTGTAACCTGTGATGCACAGTATAGCACTACTTGGTGGAAAGATATTGATGAAGTTAATAGTATTCCTGAGATTGTATCTACAAAATCAATGAAGGCAAAGGGGAAAAACAAAATTGAATACACAGACTTTGATTTTAATGATCTCAGTCATGTAACTAAGATAAAGTTGCTAGGTGGAGAACCTTTTATGGAGCAACGTAATTTAAATTTTCTAAAAAAGTTTGATTTAAAAAACATAAATTTAGATCTGTCGACAAATGGAAGTGTACTTCCTAACGCACAGTGGTTAGAAGTATTAGATAGTGTAAAAAATTTATATTTGAATATTAGCATTGACGGAAAGGGTAGAGTTGCAGAATTTGTTAGACACGGGACTAATTGGCAAAAAATAAAAAACAATATTAAGTGGTGGCAGAATTGGCGTTGGAGTAAGGGTAACAGAGATACGTGTCCTGTTTACCTACAAATCCATTATGTAGTCCATGCATTGAATATTTTAGATTTAGCAGATTATGAAGAATGGCATCGTTCGTTTATAGGCGAAAAAATGCCTACTTACGATGTATGTTCTTATCCTGAATATTTAGACATTAAGTTTTTACCAAAACGTATTAAAGAACACTTGCTAAAGCAAGAATTACCCGAAGTGGTAAAAAAATACGTTGAAAAACATATTGATGCAGAAGATAGTTTTAAAACAAAACAATTAGTTAAGTATGTTGAAAAACTTACTGATTTAAGAGGACCTACTAATAGTAAAATCATAAACTGGTTGATGTGGGAATTAAAAAAATGAAACAACCAAAAGACAGTTCAACATTTTGTATATTACCTTGGATACACGTAAATGGAAGTGTAGGTGGAGGCTATCGTCCTTGTTGTAATAGTGAAAGTTACTTTGATTTTAAAGATGATGCTATTAGTATAAAACAAGCGTTCGAAAGTACAAGCATGGAAGAGATACGTTCATATATGCAACAGGGAAAAGAACATCCTGCTTGCGAAGTGTGCTATGCAAGAGAGCGTAACAACGGACTTAGTTTTAGACACACATATACTGTAGATAAGTTTAAAGAGTTTGTTAATCCTAATGCAGATGAACAAATAAAGTATTTAGATTTACGTTTTGATAACACATGCAATCTAGCTTGTAGAATGTGCGATCCAAGCAGTAGTAATCAACTTGTTTCAGCTATTGACTGGTATAGAGATAACGAAAAACCTATGCCAGAGCATTGGAAAAACTTTGAAAAATACAAGCAAAAAGATCAAACTGGAATAAGTGCAAAAAGGAAAGATTATGTTATTGAATTGTTGCCCGGAATAGAAGTTTTAAAAGTAACAGGTGGTGAACCATTTATAAGCAAAGATTTCTTAGAAGTTTTAGATCATGCTATTAAAAATAACTATGCTAAAAATATTAGATTATTAATAACTACAAACGGTACAAAGTTTGTTTGCGCAGTGCTTGAACGGTTAAAACATTTTAAAGGTGTTGATTTAAATGTAAGTGTCGACGGATGCAATGAAACTTACAACTATATTCGGTATCCGTTTACATGGAGCAAGTGGCAAGAAAGATTTATGGAATTTCTTGCCTTTGCAGATGAAAATAAAATGTATGAAAACCCATATTTTAGAGTAAGAACAAGCACAGTAGTAACAGCCTACAACTGGCATAATAATCCAAAACTGTATACAACATTAAAATCCTATACAGAAAAGTATCCTTGGTTGTTAAAGAAAAATTATATACCACGTATTGATTTTAATTTAAATTTACGACCAAAAGACAGCGAACTTGCCGCAAAGTTTTTACCTAATAGTTTATTAGAAAGTACATTAGAGCAATGGCACAATACTGATTGTAGACAAGTGAAAGAATTTGAAAGGTATGTAGAAACGGCAAAACAAATCAAGCCAGACACAAAATATCAAAAGCGTGATCAACTTAAATACATTACTACAACACTTGATGAACAAAGAAAACAGTCTGTCGAAGAATTGGCAAACACAGAATTAATTGAATGGCTAAAATAGATAAAAAAGAAGCAGAACGCTTAGAATCACTTGTACCAAACAAAAAGTTTTGTCCTGCTCCTTTTATGCACACATATATCAACGCAAACAACAGAGGCTACAAACTTTGTTGTATGAGTCATGTCATCGGACGTTGGGATACTGAATCTAGCCTAAAAGATCAACACGAAGAGTTTTGGTCAGGGGAAACAATGCAAGAAATTCGCCAAAGTTTTCTTGATGGTAAAATGCCCCAGTCTTGTGAATGGTGGTGTGGACGTTGGGAAAGTGAAGGCATCTATCATAAAAGCGACAGATTAGATTACATAAAACGCTACGAGTTAGAACTAAAAGAAGGCTTTACAGATATACATTGGGATATTGAAAAGGGCACACTTGAGTTCGAAAAACCTGTAGATATTGATCTACGTCCTAGCAAGTTGTGCAACTTGAAATGTCGTAGCTGTAATAGCCTTTGGAGTAACCAAATTGAGCAAGAAGTACTTGCCAATCCAGAAATCCAGGGATGGAGTCATTGGGATATGGTTACACAAAGTAAAAATGCTATGCGTAAAGCCCAACAAATTGATTATGAGGACCCTAAGTTTGATGTTGTAAGTAATCTAGACTTTAGTAAAGTATTCCGCTTGAAAATGAGTGGAGGTGAAACACTTATTGATCCTCGTGTTTACAATATTATGAAAAAAATTGTAGACAGTGGAGAAGCTGGAAATGTAAGATTGCACCAAATTACAAATTGCACAAGTTTGCCTAGCAGGATTTACGATTTACTTGCGCAGTTCAAGGAAGTAAGTTTCAACATTAGTGTAGATGGCGTAGGAGCCACAGATGAATTTTTACGTGACGGTACTAAATGGGATAAAAAACAAAAAGTATTTGATAAAATATTTACATTGCCTAACCTAAAATGGGCAGGCATTATGCATGTATTCCAACCTATTAGTGCATTTCAAGTAAAGCGTAATGTCGAATGGTTTCTTAAAGGATCACGTAAGTATTCAAATAAGCATAATGGTGTAACATTTAATCCTATTGTTGATCCTTGGTATCTAAGCGTAAGTTGGTTAGATGATGACCACAAGGACTATATTAGACAGCAAGTGCAAGAGTGTATTATTGAATTTGATATGAACAAGGACGAACAACAATGGTTTGATTTGTTACACAGTGAACTTAATAAAACACAAATAGATGAACGTAAAGCAAGATATGCAAATGATTTTGTGAGGGCAGAATTAGCATTGAATAAAATTAGGGGAACTGATACAGTAACCATTGAACCAATGCTACAAAGATACTTTGATAGATACGATGCAAAAAACGTAACTGAAGGATCAAGGCCAGGAGCTCATTTTGATGGAAAACCTAAACCAACAGCATAGACCATTCTGTACAGCACCTTTTTTCCATTATTACTATAAAGGTGACAAAAGTAATACTAAGATGTTACCGTGTTGTGAGTCCCGTGTTGACGGAAAGACTGAACAAACTTTTGATGATTACTGGAACGGCGACTTTTTAAAGGAAGTGCGTCAGGCAATGCTTGAAGGCAAAAAACACGATATTTGCACCCGTTGTATTGACGTAGAAAGTAAAGGAAGTTTTAGTGCAAGAAAGCACTATAACAATATGGTTGACAGAATAGAAAAGTTGACAGGTGAAAAGTTAGTATATAGTATAGAAAAAGGCACACAATATGAAAGTCCGTTAGCAATGGATTATAGGGGTAGTAACCTTTGCAACCTAAAGTGTAGAATGTGCCATCCGGGAAGTAGTTCTGAGATAGCAAAAGAAATAGTTAAAAATGAAGATGCTTATAAACCTTATCATTTAGGACATGCAAAAAGTAAACTTTACAAAGATAATAAAGAGCCTAATGCATTTATCGAAACACTACCTATGCATAATATTCGCAGAGTAAAAATACTTGGCGGCGAACCATTAATGCAAGAAGATGTTTATATTGCACTTGAAAAACTACGTAATTTAGAACATAAAAAAGATATTATTATTAGTTTTACAACTAATGCAACTAACTTTCCTGATAGATTTACAAATTTAATAGGTAAATTTAATAAATTTTTACTAAGGGTAAGTTTAGACGGAACAGCGGATGTGTATGAATATGTAAGATCTAACGGTAACTGGAACAAAGTTTTAGATAATTGTAAAAAGATTGGTACATACGGGTTTACAAATCATGATATTGCTTTAGGTTTTAGTTTTGTTGTGCAATTTTATAATATATTTAGAATAAAAGATATACTTACTTTTGTTGCAGAATGGGAAAACAGGCAAGAAGAAATATGGAATATGTATCCTTTCTTTAGTACTATTGAACAAGATCATTTAAGTACAATGTTGTTAACAGATGAAGATAGGCAGTATGTAAACAGTTTAATAGATGAATTTGACAAAGAATACCCTAATAAAGAATATACAAAAACTGTAAGGAATATTGTAAACAAGTTTGACATAGATAGGAAAACAAACAGAAAAGAAGCATTAAAATTAATGCAGGATTACACACGTACACAAGATAAAATTAGAAACACTGATCTAAAACTTCTACATGAAAAATACGGAAAATATCTATGAACAAAACTTATAATAGTATAAATCCTAGCAAAACTAATCAATTTATCATAACATGGGATACAGGTCGTAGATGTAACTTTGATTGTGCATATTGTGGCGATGACCGGCATGATCTTGTTAGTAAATTTCCTGACTTTGATGAACTTGTAAAAGGTGTAGACTTTATAAAAGAATACTTGCGTACTATCATGCCATATAGGAATGAACAAACAGCAAGTGTAAGCCTTACAGGTGGTGAACCTACAGCAAATCCAAACTTTATGAGATTAAGTTCATATCTAAAAGAAGCGTTTGCAGATTTTGAGTATGATGTGTTTACTATCTTAACCACAAACGGTAGTTTCCCTGCAAAAAATATTCCACAACTTGCACAAGATTTTAGAGGTATAACACTCAGCTACCATTGTGATAGCAATGAAAAAATTAAAGCAAAGGTAAGAGAAAATATTTTAATACTAAAAAACAGTATGAAAAGTTTTAAAGTAAATCTAATGATGCATCCATATGATGATTATTGGCAAGAATGTTTAGACTTAATTGATGTAATGGATGAACATAAAGTTAAGTATGTACCGAGAGTAATTAATGGGTTAGAATACAGTCCTGAACAAAGCGACTTTTTAAAAAATTACTGGCAAAGAAAAAATAAAACAAAGACAGAAATTAAAGTTGAAGAAGTTAAAAAAGAACCTGTAAAAAAAGAAAAAGAAATACATCGAAAAATGAAAAAAGATGTAGAGAAAACTTTTAAGGAACTAAAAAAAGACACTACAAAAACAAATATAATTCACGGCAGACACTGTTGCAGTAAGCACGAACTAAGTTGCGGACTTACTTGTGGAGACAAGCAAGATTTAACATATGTAAGCGACACAAGGTTTCCTGAATGGTATTGTGGAGTAAATTGGTTCTTTTTACATTTAGAAAGTCAGACTGATCAGATTTTTCATCACCAGACATGTCAAGCACAATTTGGCAAGGGTAGAGGACCTGTAGGTACAATAAGCAATTGGCAAGCATTTAATAATCGTGTAAAGACAATGCTAGAAACTGGTACAATGGAAACAATACAATGTCCTAATAAAAAGTGTGGATGCGGGTTATGTGCTACAAAGGCAATAGATAAAAGA
>Ga0255759_10002609_pt1 | contig 15999 bp, 14 predicted proteins | sample 101ome_20_FD_179959 | JGI IMG/M metagenome (GOLD analysis project Ga0255759, IMG submission 179959) | Coastal salt marsh microbial communities from the Groves Creek Marsh, Skidaway Island, Georgia - 101404AT metaG (version 2) | ecosystem: Environmental > Aquatic > Marine > Intertidal zone >...
TTCCTTCTATATAAATCCCGTTTAAATTTTTAACCTCTTTTAAATTCGCCCATTTAATAATGGCTTCTCCTGCTTTGTCCGTAATCCCACATTCAACAAAAGCAATCACTGAGGTTTCTTTTGGAAGTTGGTTAAGAATTGCAATCACTCCTTCATCTTTTAAGTTATCATTAAAACTCATACTAATAGTATGTAGTTTTGGTCCATCATTTAAATCAGTTTTTTTATTCATTTATAATTTTAATAGTATTAAATAGAACCATAGGTATTAATTTTAGAGCATAAAAGTATCTTTTTGTAAAAATAAATGGATTAAAAATTATTCTTACAAACCATCCTAAATGAAACTTATCTATAAAACTATTTATTGGAGCTTGATTTCCTGTGAAAAAAGAAATTGCTCCTCCGGTACATAAAATTAATGTTTTTCTTTTTAATTTTTTGTTTAATTCGAAAGCTAATATTTCTTGTATACCACCTCCAATATTAGTCAAAACAAAATCAGGTTTAGTTTTATTTATTTGTTTTATTAATTTTTTATCTGATAAATTTTTGGGATTATATTTTGGTGCAATATAACTATATATTTTTTTTAAACCAAGTTTTTTTAAAAATTTTTTATTTGATTTTGAATTATTTATATTTGGATCAATACAAAAAATTGATTTATTTTTATTCAATTTTAAGAAATCCAAAAAAACAAATAAAAATTCATACCCTGAAAATTTTGATACTTTAACATTTTTGAAAATTCTTAATAGTAAAACAAAAAACCCACTGTCAAAAAATACATAATTTGCATTTCTCAATGAATTATAATATTCCTTACTAGAATCTATCGATGCAATTCCTGGGCCACTAGGAAATACAAAGAAACCTTTTTTTGTTATAATTTTTTTAAAATTTTTATGATCCAAATTATTAAAAATTATATCTTTGAATATAATTTTTTTAATCATTTTGATTTTTATAAATTAACTTTTGCATAAATTATTTAACTTAAGTATTTACAAAAATAATATTATTTTCATATTATTTATATGATAAAAATTGAATATACTCATATTTTGCTATAGTGAATTAATAAATTTATAAATGAATATTATAGGTATAAACGCATTTCATGCAGATTCTTCAGCATGTTTGATAATAGATGGAAAACTTATTTCTGCTGTTGAAGAAGAAAGATTCAATAGAATTAAACATTGGGCTGGATTTCCTATTGAGTCAATAAAGTATTGCCTCAAAGAATCAAATTTAGATTTAAACGATATTGAACATCATTATGCTCATTTATCCTCTGCTTTTCATGTCTCTCCTTTTGAAGAGTCCCACATTTTATCTGTGGATGGATCTGGAAGATTGCAAACAGTTTATAAAGATACTAACGAAAAATATTACAATTTAATAAAAGAATTTTATAATATTACAAATATACCAATCTTGCTAAATACTTCATTTAACGAAAATGAAGCAATTGTATCTAACCCACAAGAGGCTTTGAATTGTTTTCTTAGAACTAGAATGGATATAATTGTTTTAAATAATTATCTAGTAACTAGGTTTAATATTTGAATAATAAAATAAAATTTCTATCAATAAGTTTTGCAAAAGGAATAGATATTTTTCAATTTAGTTTGTTTAATTTAATTTCAATACCATTAATTATTGAGCATTGGGGCGCAGAAGGTTTTACTGCATGGATATTATTTTTCACCATAACAGGATACTTATTTATTTATAACACCAGCCTTATTGAATTTACATATTCAGAAAATTTAAAAAAAGGTTTTAAAAAAAAAGATGCAATTTTTTCTGAAATAATTAATTCCTCAATTGTATCTTTTTTAATAACACTATTTTTAATTCTAATTGTTTATATTGAATTTAAATTTAAATTTTTTCTTATATTTTCTAAACTTGATTTAAAAATTTATGAAGATTTAATCTTGGCACTTTTAATTTATACTTGTTTTTCATCTTTAACAAATAACATCCTGCCTTTTTTTACAAATTCACTTAACATTTTTGGATATCAAAATTTTTTTTCATGGTTAAGGGTTGCTGAAAATTTAGTATTTTATATGACTGTATTATTTTTTTTGTTTTTAGATAAAACATTTTTTAGTACAGTGATGTACGTTATATTAATTCGTTTTTTATTTCATTTAATAAAATTTTTTTATGTTGCTAAATTTATAAAGTTAGAAAAATTTAAATTAAAAAATTTAAATTTTCTTGGAGGTTTGCTATTTTTAATTCGATCTAATTGGTTGGTAATAAACAATCTAGTAGAAAACTTTTTAAATACTGGTGTTCGTTTTATCATAATTTTTATTGGTAATCCCATCATGTTGACAATTTTCATTCCAATTAGAACAATTGCAAACCTTTTTAGACAAAGTATAGAAATTGTTAGAGAACCACTATTACCCAATTTAATGCATAATGCTGTCAATTATAAATATGACAAATTTAATGATACTTTTAAATTTTATTACATTTTTTTAATCATTTTATTTATTCCAACAATTACAATCTTTAATTATTTTGTAGAAGATATTTATCTTTTATGGATTGGTTATGATGCAATGTTTAATTTAAATTTATATCTTTTTCTGATATTAAGTGTAACAATAAATGCTTTGATCATACCTTATAAATTAATCATAACTGGTTTTAATTTAAATAAAACAAAACTTATTATTAACTTATTTGCAATACTCTTTTTAATAATTTTTGTTGTATATTTTTATAATAAATATTTTATTCTTTCTTTTGGAATCGGACTTTTTATAAGTGAATTCGTAATTGCTATTTCAAGTTTTATTTTTGCAAACAAATTTTCTAAGGAAAATAAAATTAATATAAATAATCGTTTTTTTTATTTAACTATTATTGTAATTCTTGTAGCAATCTTTGTTAATTTTAATATGCTGTTTTTTTAGTATTAAAATTTTAATTGTATTACTCTTATTCATTTTATTTATCAGTATTTATGTTGTTTATAAAAATAAAACTTATAAATTTTAACTATAATGAAAATTTTAGTAATCCATCCTACAAGTAATCAAAATAACCGAAACCTGTTAATTGCTCTTAAGAAAAAAGGATACTTATATAAATTTATAACAATAGCTAATTTTAATACTGATAAAATCATCTTTAAATTGTTACCAAAAAAATTAGTAAATTTCTTAGAAAGAAGAAATTTTACAAAAATTACTTCTAAAATTTATACTCCTTCTGTCATTTCACAAATTATATATTTCATCAAAAGTAGATTTGATAAAAGTTTTTCGACAATTAAAGGATATTATTATATTGATAAAATTGCTGCAAATTATTTAAATAAAAATGTTAAAGATATTGACGCTGTATACAGTTATGAAGATGCAGCATTGGAAACATTCAAAATAGCAAAAAAAAATAATATAAAATGTATTTATGAATTACCAATAGGTCACTGGAAAGAAAAAAATAAAATTCTTACAAGTGAAAATAAAAAATATTTTCAAAATTTGAATAATATACATACAAAACATAATTATGTTGAAGGATATAAAAAAAACTTAGAATTAAAACTAGCAGATCAAATAATAGTTCCCTCTAAATTTGTTAAAAATACTCTAAAAAAATCAAATTTTAATTATAAAAATATAAAAATTATACCTTATGGATTTAATGGAGCATTAAAGCGAAATAATTGGTCAATAAAAAAATCAAAACGATTGAAAATATTATTTGTTGGAGGCTTGATTCCTAGAAAAGGATTAAAATATTTATTAGATGCTGTAAAAAAAATTAATAATACTAAAAAAATTGTAGACCTAACAATTGTTGGATCTGGACCTTTAGAGAATTTTGTTAAAAATAAACAAAACAATATCAATTATATTAAATCCTTACCACATAATAAAATTTTAAAATTAATGAGAAAGAATGATATTTTTATTTTACCAACATTATATGAAGGTTTCGCCCTTGTATTAACTGAGGCTATGTCAAATGGAATGGTTGTCATGTCAACAAATTGTACATGCCTCCCTGAAATAACTAATGGCGATGATTGTATTATAATTAAAACCAAAAATACTAAAGATATTTTTGATCAAATTATAAAGCTAAATAAAAATAGAATGATGATCAAAAAAATAGGTTTAAATGCAATAAAAACATCAAAAAATTACTCTTGGACAGATTATCAAAAAAAAATAATTCAAGTTTTAGAAAATGAATAATTTGAATGTATCCCTGAAGCAAAATAAATTTTTTATTAATTACATTTTTTGTATTTTCCTATTTGTGTTTATCGAAGGTTCTTTAAGAAAATGGTTTTTGCCACAATTTAATATAGAAATTATTTTAATTAGAGATTTTTTGATTTTTTGGGTTGTTCTTATTGGATTTAAAAATAAAATTTATAATACTGAGGCTCCGATTGAAAGGATAACTTTATTTTTTAGCGTATTTTTTTTTATTGTAATTTTAATTCAACAATTAGTTTTTAATTATAACTTTGGCGTAACATTAATTGGAATTAGGAATTGGATTTTATATCTATGGTTTTCAATTTTAATATACAGAGTTTTAAATATTAAAATATTTTTAAAAAAAATTTTAGATATATTATTATATTTAACATCAATTACTTTTATAATAATTACGATTCAACATCTATCCCCTTCTACTGCTTTTATTAACCAAAATATCGGAACTGATATTTATATTTTCGAAGTAGCAAGAGATATTGTTAGGGTTACTGGAACTTTTTCTTTTACCTACGGATATGTTCAATTTATTTATTTTTTAACACCATTTATTTTATATTATTTAGATGAAGGAAAAAATCTTGGAAATACCAAAAGATTGATAATTTTTTTTATGCTTATTTTTTGTGTATTTTTAAGTGGTTCACGAGCTTTGATATTCTATTTTTTATTTCAATTATTTTTTTTCTATGTTTTTGTAGCTAGTCACAAAATTTTGATAATATTTAAGGGCCTAATTTTAAGTTTAATTATTTATTTAATAATAGAAAATTTTTTTCCCAACTCAATACTGGCTACACTAGAAAGATTTGAAACTGCCTCTGATAAATATGTAATTCATTTAAGGATGTTAGAAATAATTTTTGGAAATTATAATAGTTGGATGAATTTTAGTATATTGGGAGAAGGCTTAGGATTAAGTAGTAATCTTTCTAAATTTTTTATTAATGTAGATTTTATTTTAGGTGAAAATGAATCTGATAGAATTATATTGGGTGGTGGTGTATTTGGTATTTTTATATTAATATTTAAATTTTTTTTGAGCTTTTATTTTATAATTAAGGGATTTAAAATATTTAAGAGTTTTAACTATTCTTTACCATTATTATTTTCATCTTATTTTATAATTCAAATTTTAACTCAACAAAATACAGGACAATTAACATCGCACGCTTTTTCTTTTTTAAGCTTGGGCATTATGCTTTCATTTCTTAAAATCTTCAATAGTAGTTTAAATAAAAATGAAAATTACTATTAATACAAAAACTTATTTACCAAATATTGGAGGTATAGAAAATTATGTTGAGATGTTAAGAAAAGAGTTTGAAAAAAAAAATATAGATACCAAAATAATTGCAGATACTAAATCAAGTCAAAATCAAAAAAATATATATCGAAACATAAACTTTTTAGAAAAAATAATGTTATTTAAAAAAAGTAATTTAATTATAATGATGAATTTCACTTTAAGAGATTTTTTATTTTTTATTATTTTTAAAAAAAAAATTATTATTAATCATCAAATAAATTATGAATCAGATAATTTTATTGGAAAGGTTTTGTCATATATTAAAATAAACTTATCAAGATATTTCTTAAATGCTCCTTGTAGTAAATATGTTTCAAAGATTATTAAAAAAAATTGTTTTGTAATACCTAATTGCTATGATGATAAATTATTTTATAAATCCAAAAAAAACAAAAAAAATGAATTTATTTTTTGTGGTAGACTTGTGAAAGATAAAGGTGCGCATGTCCTAATAGATTGTTTCATTAAACTATTACAGCACAATAACAAATTAACTTTAGGAATTATCGGTGATGGCCCAGAGAAATTAAATCTTTTAAAAAAAATTAAAAATAAAGAACTAAAAAAAAATATAAAGTTTTATGGTTTTGCAAGAGGAAAGAAGTTAAAAAAAATTATAGAAAATTACAAGTTCATGGTTATACCTTCTTTATGGAACGAACCATTTGGTATAGTTGCTCTTGAAGGCATTGCTTTAAATAATACAGTAATTGCATTCAAAAATGGTGGTTTAAATGAAGCAATTAAAGATTGTGGAATAGTTGTTAACCCAAATAAGACTTCACTTTATAATGCTATGAAAAAAGTAATTAAATCTGAAAGAAAATATACAAACAAAAAATTTATATCCAAATGTCAAGCTCATTTGAAAAATTATACTCCTGCTGTAATTGTAGAAGAATATTTAAAACTTTATGAAAAATTTATAAGATGAATATTTTACATGTTATAAATACTTGTGATCCAAAATCAGGTGGTCCGATTGAAGGTATTAAACAATTATATCAAATTTATAAAAAAAAAAATATTTATGCTGAAATTTTATCATCCGATACACTTAAAAAAGCAAAAAAATTTCAATTAGATCTCCCATTAATAAATGCAACAGGACCCTCAAAAAGTAAATTTAATTTCAATCCAAATCTCCTAAAATGGCTAAAAAAAAATATTCATAGATTTGATCATATAATAATTGAAGGGATTTGGCTTTATCATAATTATGCAGTTTGGAAAGTTGCTGTAAATAAAAAAATTCCTTACTCAATATTTCCTCATGGATCACTAGATCCATGGTTTAAAAAAAAGTATCCAATTAAACATTTTAAGAAAAAAATATTATGGTATGTGTTCCAAAAAAAAATATTTCAAAATGCTAATAATATTTTTTTTACAACTAATACTGAAAAAGAGTTGGCATATAAGACGTTCAATTTAAAAAACATGAATTGTAAAGTCTTAAATTATGGAATTAATGGAAATGTTCATTTAAATGATAATTTAAATCTTTTCTACTTAAAATATCCAAAATTAAAATCCAAAAAAATTATAGTTTTTATGAGCAGGATTCATGAAAAAAAAGGTCTTGATATTTTAATCAAAACTTTTTTGGAAACTTCAACTATTAATCAAAACTTACATTTAGTTATTGCTGGAACTGGAGAAAAACAACTAATTAAAAAACTCAAATCTTTAATACCTCAGAATAAAAAAAAAGATATAACATGGACAGGTATATTGCTTGGAAAAATAAAATGGGACTTATTAAAATGTTCTTATCTTTTTTGTTTACCCTCTCATCAAGAAAACTTTGGCATTTCTGTAGCTGAAGCTCTGTCATCTAAAATTCCTGTTTTAATTACAAATGAAATAAATATTCACAAAAAAATAACAGAATATAATGCGGGAATTGTTTCACAAGATAAGTTAAACATTTATAAAAAAGACTTTAAAAAAATAATTGAACTATTGAAAATAAATCAAAAAAAAATTTCAAATAACTCACTAAACTGTTTTAAAAATGAATTTTATATAGAAAATTATTATAATAAATTAATTAAAAACTTAATATTATGAAAATATGTATAGTACAGGGTGCTTTTTTTCCTATACCACCGGTAAAAGGTGGTTCAATTGAAAAAAGATGGTTTGCGCTAGCAAATTATTTTAAAAGCAAAGGTCATCAAGTAATATATATTTCAAGAAAATTTAAAAAATTTAAGTATTTTGAAAAAAAAAACAAAATAATTCATCATAGAGTAGATAGTTTTAATAATCATAAAAGTTTTATAATATCAAAAATTTATGATTTAATTTATACGCTTAGAGTTTTAAAAAAAATTCCTAATGATGTAGACATAATTGTTTCAAACACTTTTTTTTTACCAATTTTAATTAATAAAAACTTAAAAAAAAAAATTGTAGTTGATGTTGCTAGAATGCCAAAAAATCAAATGTTTTTTTATAAAGACTCTGCAAGACTCAGAGCAAATTCAAAAATAGTTTATAAAAAAATTATTAATGAATTAGGAAATTATTACAAACACAAAGTTAAATTAATTCCAAACCCTCTTCCAATAAAAAACGAAAATTTATTATTAAAAAAGAACAATAATAAAATCCTATATACAGGTCGTATCCATCCAGAAAAAGGATTGGAAATATTGATTAATGCTTTTAAAAAATTAATTGGCAACTCACAATTGGAAATAATAGGGCCTTATAAAACAAAAGATGGTGGTGGAGGTTTAAATTATTTAAATAAATTAAAAAATATTTCTAAAAACTATAATATTAAATTTTTAAATCCTATTTATGATAAAAATAAACTTCAAAAAAAATATAAAAATGCATCTATTTTTGTATACCCTTCTATAGCTGAAGGTGAAACTTTTGGAGTTGCGCCTTTAGAGGCTATGTCTTATGGTTGTGCTACGATTGTATCAAATCTTGAGTGTTTTAAAGATTTTATAAGTAATAACAAAAATGGATTAACTTTTAATCATAAAAAAAATGCTATTAACAATCTCTATAAAAAACTTATTTTCTTGATAGAAAATAAAAGAATTTATTCAAAAATTTCATATAATTCACAAAAAGTTAATAAAACTCACTCATTAGAAAAAATTGGAGAAGAGTTTTTAAAAGATTTTAATTATATAAATAAAAGAAATATTTAATATGAAACAATATAATCAAAAAAGTAGATTTCAAAGTCCTTGGAATTCATTTATTAAAATTAAAATTTTTTGCTGGGAAATAATTTGGCAACTATTATGTCGATGGACTCCCAAACCTTTAAATTTTTGGAGATTATTAATTTTAAAAATTTTTGGCTGTAAAATATATGGTAAACCCTTTGTTCACCAAAGAGCAATTATTTATCATCCCTGGAATTTAGTTTTGCACGATAAAGCTTGCATAGGAGACAGAACGGTTATGTATGCCTTAGATAAAATTGAAATAATGGAACTATCAGTTATTGCACAAGAAGCATATATTTGCACCGGAACACATAATTTTAATTCACCCACAAAAGAATTAATCACTAAAGAAATAATTATAGGTAAAGACACATTTATTGGTGCAAGAGCTTTTGTATTACCAGGCATCAAGATAGGAAATAATTGTTTGATTGGTGCTTGCAGTGTAGTAACTAAAAATATAGCAAATAATTGTAAGGCTTATGGAAACCCAGCAAAAGTTTTATAAAAAAATTCTCAGATTTGACGAATACTCTGATTTAGAAATTAAAGAACTAGAAAGTAAACTTTTTAATTACTACAATGATGTTGCAGATTACTCAGCATTCAATAAAATTAGTAATAATTCTTTACATTGGAACATAATTAATAACGATATTATGAAAATTCAAAAAAAATTAAGTGTTTTAGAAATTGGTGCTGGTAGAAGCGGTTACTTTCAATATTTAAAAAAAGCTAAATATTAAATGGTTCAATTTAGGAGAAGGTATTAAATTTGGTAAAGATTATATTGTTAAAAAATACCTATCTATAAGTGTAAAGTTATATAAAAATAACAAATAAATATTTTTTTGATAATGAAATTTTATATTTTATAATTTATTAAATCTTAATTTATTTTTAATTATATTAATATCAACTAAAAATCTGTATAAAAAATTTTGAAAAAAGTAGAAAATAAATCCTCTTAAACCTGTCATAAATCCTAATTTATAAATGTAGCTATACAAAAAAAGTAAAAATGGTCTTAAAAATATTGGAAAACTATAATAAATTTTAATCTTATTAGATTTGTTTATTTTAGAATAGTCAATACTAAAACTTATTTTATTATTTCTGATATATTCAAAAGCTTCTTTTTTGGAATAGTTAATATGTTTTTTTATCCAATATAATAAACCTTTTAAATTATCATCAATTATTAAGATATCTAAAATAGCAATTCTACCTTTTACTACAGCCTGTTCGTCCATTGATACATTTGGATAATGTGCTTTTCCTGTTCTCCATAACCTCAAAGTTTTATGAGGAGAGGTAACTCCATAATTAATATTCTTTCCTAAAAATTTAATTTTTCTAGTAATAATGTAACCATTTATATTTTTTTCATTTATTTTATTTGTAAATAAATTTTTTTTAGGTTTATTTATATATTCATCTGCATCAATTCTTAAAATCCAATCAGTTTTGAATTTTAAATTTTTCAATGCCCAATTCATTTGATCAGCTTGATGAATAAACTTTCTTTTGAAAATTTTTACCTTTTTATATTTTCTAGCTTTTTTAATTGTTTTGTCATTAGAAAAACTATCAATAATAAAAATTTCATCAACAAACTTTGAAATTGATTTTATACATCTGTCTATATGTATTTCTTCGTTATAAGTTAAAATAATTGCGGTTATTAAATTTTTTTTCAATTATCTTTTGACAAAGATTTCTTTAACTTGCAAATCTAAATCCTTTATTTTATTTTTTGGAACGCTTGGATCTAAAATATTTACTTTTGAACTTTGTAAATTATTATCAAATACTGTTGTAACAATATTCGTGTCATTTACAATTTCATTCACCGAATTTATCTTATTTATCAATTCAGTTCTTTGATTGTTATATTTTTCTATTTCATTTTTCATTATTTCAACTTTTTTTCTATTGTCTAATAGCTCACTGGAAATTCTCAAATTCTCTTCTTGTAAAATTTGTAATTTTTCAAATTTTTTATCATTAAAGTTTTCTTTAGCAGGTTTAGAATTATACTTGTTATCAATATAGAGGGAGTCTTTCTCTTTTTTTTCATTTAAGTTTAAAATTAGATTTTTTAATTCATTAATATTAGATGATAATTTTCTGTTATTTTCAATTGTCTCTAAAATTAATTCTTCCTGATTATTTATTTTTTTTTCTAATTTATTAAATTTTATAATTACTATATTGAGACTATTAATTATTTGCTTAGCTGAGTTTGAAAAATATTTAATTGTACCTTTAATAAATATATTTGTTTTATTAAATGCAGATTTTAAAAACATATTATTTAAATTATTTTTATATGTATTATCAATCTTAACAAATATTTTATCTAAAAATAAGTCAAACTGATTTGACTCGAAAACAATCAGATCATCCTTGTTAATTGCTTTTTCTCTAAAAACAGCAATTCTTTCTTTAAGGTTTGATACATCTTTATTCATACAACCTTAAGTTTAAATTATAATTATTTATTGGTAAATTAAATCTGCAAAAGAATAGTGTAATCTAATTTGATGAACACAATATATTGTTATAATTATACACCTTTATGTTTAAATATTACATAAAAAGTTTTCAAAATGATCAAAAAATCTAAAAGAGGTGTCCAATTATTGAGATACCAAAGATCCATTTCCATTCTTTTCCTCATCAATTCATTCGTAGGTGTTGCTCCTCTAAAACCGTTTACTTGTGCCCAGCCCGTTAAGCCTGGGTTAGATTTATGTCTTTTTAAAAATTCTGGCAAAATACCTGAGTAATAAATATCATGTTCAACCATATGAGGCCGTGGTCCTACTATTGACATATCTCCTTTTAAAACATTAATAAATTGCGGAACTTCATCTATACTAAATTTTCTTATAAAGGTTCCTATTTTTAACAATCTGCTGTCTTCTTTTTGAACTTGGTTTACCTTATTAAATTTTATGTTTTTTAATGACCTAAGTTTATAGATTTTAAATCTTCTACCATCCCATCCAGTTCTATCCTGCATAAAAATAATTGGAAAACCATCTTCAATAAAAATTAAGATTATAGAAATAAGCAATATAGGAGAGAGAATAATTAAAAAAAATATACTTAAAATTTTATCCATTAATATTTTAATAAATAAATTTACACCATAGAATTTTGATACCTCAAATGTTGAAAATTTATAGACATTATTTATAAGTGACTTGTTAAATTTTAATTTTTTAGAAATATCTACAATCAATAGATCAACAGAAAATTTAATAACATAACTTATCATTTCTTGTAAATTCTTACTTTGGTTATCTAATATCCAAATTTGACCTAAAGCATGATATTCTAAAATAGATCTTACATCATCTTGAGTATTAAAAATCGGTATTTTAATTTCATTTCTTAATTTATTTATATTTTGTATATTTTCATCTAATATTAAGCAACACTTATAAACATAAATTTCATTTTTTTTATCTTTAATAATTCGTAAAATATTTTCATATTTTCCGACAAGCATAATATTTTTTTGAATAATATTTTTATTAATTAAATATTTATAGAAAAAATTACAAAATAATTTAGCTATAATAAGATTTGTAAAAATGAAAAGTAAAAGAAAAAGAAAAATTGTATTTAAATAAATTTTAATATTAAAAAATTTAGATAAAATTATCACTACTAGTAAAGATAAAAAAAAATTTATAAGATCTTTTTTTGAAATTAATTTTTTATATGAAAAAAATATTTTATTTTTATTTAAAAAAAAATCTAATAAAAAATAAATAAGAGGTAAATAAATAGAAAATTTATAATAAGCTGAATTTTTATAAATTTTATAATCTGAAATATTATAAATAGTATTATTTTCAAGGATAGAAAATGTATATATTGAACAATAAATTATAAAAATTTTAAACAGAGAATAGAAAGCTAAAAAAAGTTTATCATCATTTTGAAAAACTTTTTCTAATCTAAACATATTTTCTTAAGTTTTTGAGTAATACTGAGGAGAATAATTATAATAATAATTATAATAACTATCTTTAGAGGTATCTAAATCATTCAAAACAACTCCATCAATTTTAACACCAACGTTTTGCAACTTTTTCATAGAAGATAAGAAGGTAACATTACGTGAGAAATCTGATCTAATAACAAATAAGTTGTAATCTGACGCTTGCGACAAGATTAATGTGTCTGAAACTGGTTGTACTGGTGGACTATCAATAATTAAATAATCATATTTGGTTTTTAAAAGATCAAAAAATTTTGTTATTTGATCTTTGTTTACAATGTCAGACATATCAAACCTTTTTTCACCCGATGTTATTATATTTAACTCTGTGCCTGGCACTTTTAAAATTACAGAGTTTAAATCTGCATCACCTGACATGATCTCGCCTAATCCTAATATTTTTTTATCAAATTTGTAAAAACTATTTAGTACGGAAGGTCTCCTTATATCTGCTTCGATGAATAAGACTTTGCTAGATTTTTCAAGTGATAAAGCTAAATTGAATGCAAATGTCGTCTTCCCCTCGCCTGGGTTGCTTGATGTAATTAAATAACTGGAATTTGTATTAAATTTTGATTCTATTGTTGTTCTTGCACCCCTGATTGACTCTGAGAAAGTTGATGTAGGGTCTTCAACAAACATTTGCAATACATGAAATCCTTTCTTTAGAATTTCTACTTTAGGTAAAATTCCAATTTGAGTTAAACCATAATTTTCAAGTGTTTCTGGAGAAGTAATAGTTGAGGAATTCATTTCTCTATAAAAAATCAAAGCATACAAACCCATAAAAGATAATATAAAAGTTATAACTAAGTTTTTGGATGGATTGGGTGAAACAGGAATTTTTGGTAAAGATGGAGTTTCAATTACTTTTATTTTAGAAACTTGTAAATTTTGTGCTTCATTAGTTTCTTTAACTCTTTGTAAAAATGTTTCATAAAGTTTTTGACTACTCTCTACTTCTCTTACAAACTTCATCATACCTGCTTCTTTTTCTTCAATCTCTCTTAATTCATCCTTGGCATTATTCAGTTCATCATTGGATAAATTTATAAATGTTTTTAGGTTACTTAATTCAAAAGCTTTTTTTTGAATAGTTTCATCAAGAATTTTTTTTAATTGATTTTCTAAACTTGAATTTTGCTCATAAGCTTGAGATACTTTGGGATGTTTTTTAGTATAAATTAATAATAATGACTCAATGTTACTTTCGTTTGCTGACAGACTATTTTTAATATTTGAAATTTCACCTCTATTATTTAAATCTTCAATGGCAAGAAGAGCGTCAACATCTCCTTCGGCAACTTTTATTGCTAGCAAATCATTTTGTTGTTCTTGATATTTTTTTTTTGCTTCAAGAATTCTGCTAGATATTGATTGTATCTCTTTAATTATAAGCTCCTTAACACCTCCAGTATCTACTAAATCATTTTCCTTTTTGTATAATGCAAGCTTTTCATCAGCTTCATCCATCTGTAATGTTAATTCTTTCAACCTCTCTGTGATTTTTGTGTTGGCATAATTAGTAATTTGAATTTTACTGTCTATTTCGTACCTCTGATAAGAGTCTATTATGTTCTTTAAAGCCAATTGAGAAATCTTAGGATTATTTGAAACAAAAGATAATTCAAGAACATCACTCCTAGGTAAATTTTTAACACCAAAATTTTCTCTTAAAACACTCTTAATAAATTCTTTGTTTACTTCAAAATTTCTAGTGAAAATACGTGTTATAAAATTTTTTTTATTTGAAGAATAAAGATTTTTAAATTCTAATTCATTTTTTTCATCTTCGACAATATAATCTATAACCTCTTCACTTTTTAATATTGCAATTTGATTGTTAACTCGATTTTGTAAACTTTCCAAAGAATAGACTTCTTCAATATTGACAATTTTATTATCATCTGGTGCAATTACCAATGTCGCTGTGCTCAAAAATTTTTTTTCAATATTTAAAGATACAAAATAAACTGCTAACGAAATTAACAATGAAATTAAAAATAAATTTTTGATATTTTTTTTTGCAATCAAAAAATAATATTTTAAATCTCCAATATCAAAAAAATTACTAAGATTGTTTATTTTACCAAACATAATTAAAAATGAATTAATTATTTTATAATAATAATACTTTATAATTTAAAATTCATTATTTTTATTAAGTAAAAAACCCTTATAAATGAGTCATTTTGTTTGATTTAAAAAATTTGATTATTAATACTATTTATATATTTATGGGGGTATGAATTACATTTTTAAAAATTATTTAATTATTTTACTATTAATTTTTTTAAATTCATGCGCTATACTTCCGGGAATTAATGAGGGCCCGCCTAAAAGAGAAAGCAAAATTACTTTAAACAACCCGTATTCGATAAATGATGTTGGAATAGAAATTATAGAAATCAATAATTTTTCAGAAAACGATTTTAATGATTTAAATAAAAAAAATGTTGAGGAATTAAATTTTAGTGTAAGTAAATTTAATGATATCTATAATTATCAATATAAATATATCTTAGGACCTGCTGATATTATATCAATCGACTTAACTGATACAGATGATATTGATAATTCATATGAGATTGATCCAGAAGGAATGATTGATTTACCTTTTATTGGAAAAGTAAAAATTGACGGATTGTCAATAGATGATGCTCAATATGTTTTAAAAGAAATTTTAGCTGAATATTATAAAAATCCTGATCTGCAAATAAGTATAGATGAATATAATAGTAGTAAAGTTTATTTTATTGGTGCTGTAAGAAATCAAATTACAATTAATTTAGATCAAAAACCAATAAAATTAATTGAAGCTGCAATTCAAGCAAACTTTAATCCAAATGCTGCAGATAAATTATTGGGCACAAAAGGATTTTTAAGAAGAGATAACAAAGTATATAAAATTAATCTCAATAATGCTTTCACAAGTGTTGATGATAAAGAAAATTTTTATCTTAAAAAAGATGACGTTATATTTATAGACAGAAACTCAGATTCTATACATGTGTTTGGAGAGGTATCTAAACCTGGTGAATACTATCCAAATAACAGCTATTCTCTAACTGAATTAATTTCAACTGCTGGTTTAAATCAATTAACAGCTAATGCAAAAAAAGTTTATGTAATAAGAGAGGATTTTAATAACTTTTTAAAAGTTAAAGTCTATCAACTAGACATTAAAAACCCAGGGTTTTT
>Ga0255759_10002613_pt1 | contig 15986 bp, 16 predicted proteins | sample 101ome_20_FD_179959 | JGI IMG/M metagenome (GOLD analysis project Ga0255759, IMG submission 179959) | Coastal salt marsh microbial communities from the Groves Creek Marsh, Skidaway Island, Georgia - 101404AT metaG (version 2) | ecosystem: Environmental > Aquatic > Marine > Intertidal zone >...
GCCTTGCATTTATCTGCTTTAATATGTCTATTTTTATTATGTCTATTTGAAAAAGAAATCATACATTTTGGGCAAGTAAGACTGTCAACTTTATTACATTTTGATTCATGGTTATGTAAATGCCTTACAGTTTTGTAAATCTTATTACATTTTGAACACTGAAAAATATTTGGGATAACATTTTGTACATTTGGGATAACATTTTGTATATTTGGGATAACATTTTGTATATTTGGGATAACATTTTGTACATTTTCCAAAAGTTGTTGTTTTTCTAATATTTCATCTTTATGCTTAGTGTGTTGATGTCGTATTAGATTACATTTTATGTCAGTTCGATAATTACAAAAGTCACATTTAGTGATAAAAAATGGCATATTTATCAACTCTCCTATATTATGATAATAATTTATTTATCTTTTTATATCGTTTTGACACCATAAAAAAGATAAATTTACCCCCTCTCTCCCCTAGTCGCCTCCTAGACTTTTGAGAAAACATCGTTTTTTCTTGTTTCTGAAAATTTGATCAAATCTGTTATTTGCTTTAAAACGCTATTATACTTCTCGTTATCCGTTTTATTATAAATTATAAAAAGTTTGTTCCGTATATGATCATATTTTTCTACATTTTTTATTTCATTTAATAATTTTATTTCATTTTCGTCACAATACATTAAAAGAACTTCAGTATTATCTTTCACTAAATTATTTGTAAGCAATCCAATGTCTTTCTCCCTCCAAGCGTTCTCTTCTAAAACTTTACACTTGTTATCATTTGTATATTTAATATTATGGTTTTCTGGGAAATTTTCATCAAAATGTTTCTTTTTTATATACAATGGAATGGTTCTAATTCCTTTTGTCAGTATTTTAACAATATCTTCGTGTGAAATATGATCTATTCTTTCAGATCCAAAGTTATTGATTATAATATTGTTTTGATTTTGAATATTATTTGTTGTATTGTTATTTGTTATATTATTGTTGTTTGTTATATTTTGTACATTTGGTGTACGTGCATGAATGATACTTCTTGCCTTGCAGTTATTTGCTTTTATATGTCTTGATTTATGATGCCTATTTGAAAAAGAAATCATGCATTTAGGACAAGTAAGACTGTCAACTTTATTACATTTTGATTCATGGTTATGTAAATGCCTTGTAGTTTTATAGATCTTATTACATTTTGAACACTGGAAAATATTTGGGGTAACATTTTGTACATTTGGGGTAACATTTTGTACTTTTGGGGTAACATTTTGTACTTTTGAGGTAACATTTTGTACACTTTCCAAAAGTTGTTGTTTTTCTATTATTTCACAATGTTTGTTATTAATATGCCTTTGTAAATTAAAATTTCTGTCAGTAATGTAATTACAAAATGAGCAACGAATCATGCTTATTATAATTTTAAACTCTTTTTATTACTATAATAATATATTAATTTATCTCTTAAATACTCATATTTGTGACCAATATTACTCATTTTACCCCCCTCTCTCTCCTAGTTGCCTCCTAGACTTTTGAGTAAACAAGTCTTTTTCTTTGTTTATTATTTGAAATATTCAAACAAAATGAAAAATATTGAATATAGTAAAATAAAAATTGACATAATATATAACATGTTTCGAATATTATGAACAAAAATGATATTGATGCTATATGTAAATTATCTGATATAAAAATAGACAAAACTACACATGAAGTTCGTGAAATAGGACTCGATAAATTTTATACTATTCCGAATATATCTGAAAAATGTTTGAATACAGTCGAGACTCTTTACAAATGGGAGGAATGGGGATTAGTAGTTGAACCAAGTGCTGGAAACGGTAGTTTTTTCACAAGAATTCCAACAAATAAAAAGATTGGGATTGATATTTGTCCAGAACACGAAGATATCATAAAACAAGACTTTTTAACATATTACCCTGTAAATAATATTGGCAAAATTTTGATTGTTGGCAATCCACCATTTGGAAGGGTAAGTTCTCTTGCAATAAAATTCTTTAATCATGCTGCAAAATGGGCAGATGTTATAGCTTTCATTATTCCACGGACATTTCGCCGTATTAGCGTTCAAAATAAATTAAATGTAAATTTTCATCTTTTAATAGACGAAGATATTCCAATGGAGCCTTGTTCATTTAGCCCTCCAATGCAAGCTAAATGTTGTTTTCAAATCTGGGAGAAAAAAGAAACAATCAGAACTATTATAAAACTTAAAACATCGCATAATGATTGGGAATTCTTAAATTTTGGTCCAAATGATGAAAACGGACAACCAACACCACCAAATGGATGTGATTTTGCAATACGTGCTTATGGTGGAAAGTGTGGTGAAATAGTAGAAAATGGAAAAGAAAAATTAAGACCTAAAAGTTGGCATTGGATTAAATCCAATATTGAAAAAAATAGTCTTATAAGAAAATTTAATTCACTTGATTATAGTATAAGTCAAAATACAGCACGACAAAATTCAATCGGAAGAGGAGAACTTGTTAAACTATATAGCGACATTTATGATTAGAGGTCAATTAATCAGTTGTTTATCAACATGTATTTTTCCAGAAAAAGGAATATCGTATCCGCTTACAAGTGATCAATTACACAATGGTCTGCCCCACGAATCCAATATTGGTTATGCTTATTCTAAACGTATTTTGCATTTAACCGGGCGTTTATTATCTGAAAGTTGTAAGAATGATTCAAAAATAAGTGTAATTAATTTAACACCAACAAACTTATATGGGGAATATGATAATTATAATATTAAATCTTCGCATGTTATCCCTGGTTTAATACACAAGACGTTTAATGCCAAAAACGAAAAAAAAGATTTGATTGTATTTGGAACAGGTAATGCTTTGCGACAGTTTTTATATGTAGATGATTTCTCGCGCGTGATTCTAAGATTCATAGATTTTCAAACAGACAAAAATGAAATATCGTGCATTGTTAGTCCACCAGAGAAGTCAGAAGTATCCATCAAAACTTTGATTGAAACAATCAAAAACAATTTTGAGTATGATGGAAATATTGTTTTTGATGATACATATTCAGATGGACAATATAAAAAAACAACAACAGATTCGGAATTGAAACAATATTTTCCAGATTTTACGTTTACAGAACTTCAAGATGGATTAAAAAATGTGATAAAATATTTCATTGAAAACTTTGACCTTATTAGGAAATAAATGTTAATTTTGTTTTACATATGGTATATGGTTTTGAATTAGATAGGTTAATTTGATTTACATTATGTGGTTGGTTGAATAATTTTTTGTTTTCCAATAAACTTTGAAAGAAGGTTACCTCTTTGTCAAGCGAATCAATAACATCATTTTTTTGTAAAAGCAATGATTCCAAAAGATCTTTAAATTTTTCATTTTGTATTTGATTATTATTTGTTTTTTTAATTAAAAAATGAAGAAGGTTCTGATACTCATCTTCAAAATCTTCTTCATCTTCATCGTATATTTTTTGTAAACTATCTTTATATTGATTATCTTCAATTTCATCAATTGCAGAAAATATCCATAAGAATCCACAATCTTGTATGTAATATTTGTCCCCAAATATCTTGTAACAGAAATATTTATTTTCTGATAATTTATTATTTGTGTGGTGAAATGTTATTTGATCCAAATCAATATCAGTGAAACTTTGTTTTCTAATGCCAAAATGATGTAATGTAAGAATTGATATTAATATTTGTTGTAACATATTTCTCAGTAGAATAAAATTTTGACCATTTTTTTTAATAAAATCTCGAAATGAACCATCTGATTTTTCTTCTGAATATTTCCTGTTTTTTAAATCAAATTTAGACACAATGGGAAAATGCGGAGTTTTGTCTACTTCCACATTACTTGAAATATTTTGAAAATGTTTTAAAATATATCGTATGTCATTTATGGTCATATAATCAGGAAATACAACATCTTTGAAATTCAGTTTTTTGATGCGATTTTTAAAAAATGTTTCGTTCTGAAACGATGATATTATATTTTTTGCAGATGATACATTTGGCGATCTTCTTGTTGTTGATACAGGCAATGACGACGATTGTGACGATATTCTTGTTGATCGCCTCAGCGGTGATTGATTGGTTTTAATTGTTGATGATTTACTTGCCATTTCTATTTAATGAATACCTTTTTGTTTTTTAGTTTTTCTTTCAAAGAATTTTTATATTCTGTTATTGTTATAAAATGATGGTTTTTCTTAATATATTTATTTGAATCTCCTTTTATTTTGAAAATTCTTTTTGAAACATTATTTATCATTTTTGTTTTATAATATTTCGGTTTGTTTTCTTTGTTACCTGCCAATTGTTGAATTGTTAAGTTTGTATTTCGAGGAGAACTTTTATCTAAAGATTTATTCAAAGACGAATGTTGTGTTTTTCTCTCTAATTCATCAAATATATCTTCAATACCATATTTTTCTTGAATAACCATCAATTTATTGTACGCTATTACCATTATTTTCATTGCACTGAATTCAATTTCGACACCAGATGAGGTTTTGTCCTTCAAAATATAATCGTTATATTCTTTATCATTAAGTTTTGAAAAGTGACGATTATTTTCTTTAATAATTAATGTCTTATCTATAGTACCTTCCTGCATTAGTTGAGAAATCATGCGAATTTTATTAATTAAAATCACATCTGTATCATTTTTGATATCAGATATATGTTTATTCTTGATTCTTTCATACGCATTCTTTATTTCTAACAAAAACCTTAGTAAAAGTGTTATAAGAAAAAAATCATCATTTTCATTATCATTTTGTACAAATTTTTTTATATGGTATAATATTTGAATATTATTCGAATTCATTTTAATTTTTGTTATGATAAAGCGAAGATCGGAATATATTTTTTCCAATTTGTGTCTTTTTTTGTTATTTGGTGTTCTATCTAATGCTCTGTTTAATGTTTTGTCTGGTGAACTTGTTTCAAGTGATCTTTTTGGCATTATCTACTTTCATTGAACAAAATTCTTTGAATCATATGTTATCACAAATTCACTTAAAACATATTTCAATTTCAAATATAATAATGGATTATAACAATAAAATTTCAAACACCGATAGTATTGTAAAAAAAACGATTAATGAATTTTTGGAAAGAGCAGAAATAGGAAAAAGAAAATATGGCAAGACTCTTGACAGAACAGATTTAATCGATATTGACTATTTGCAACATCTTAAAGAAGAATTAATGGACGGAGTATTATATCTTAACAAATTTCTTGATATTCATAAAAATAATTGATTGTTTTTTCTAATATACAATTAGAATACATTTAAGGTTATTTTCATAAAACATAAAGTGAACATTTCATATTAATGAGTAATACACAATTGACATGTGTTTCTGGATATTGGAAAATTAAAAACAAACACAACAACCAATTTGAAGATAATTGGTTCAAAAATACATTAAAAATCAACTGTCCTTATGTTTTTTTCGGCAATTAAGAAAGTATTGAATTAATCAAACATTATAGAGGAAATCTCCCTACATATTATATTGAATTAGAAATAGAAGATTTTGAATCTTACAAATACAAAGATAAAATGATTATTCACGGTACGCATTGTCCTTCTGTTGAACTGAATTTGATATGGAATGAGAAAATATTTTTGATCAACAAAGCGAAACAAATAAACCCTTTTTTGTCTGAGTTCTTTATGTGGGTTGATGCAGGTATATGTGTATATAGAAATAATTCTCCTCCATGTGGTTCATTTCCAAATTTAGACAAATTGAATAAATTACCAAAGGACAAATTAATTTATTGTTCAACACATAATGTAGAATTCAAACCTTATCTTTTTACAAAAGGTCAGTATCATTTATACCATCATGTTTCTGGAACATATATGTTGCATAAAGACATCATAGAAAAATATGCAACACTTTATAAAGAATATTTAAAACTTATTGATAAAAATGATATATGGACAGATCAGGTGATATTAACTCTTATGTACAGAGATAATCCCGACCTATTTTATAAATATTGTGATGGATATGGTGAACTTTGTTCAATTCTATACTAAAAATGATAAAAGATAAAAAAATAAAATATTTAAACTTCAAATATTGTATCATTTGCTATAAAAGGTTTCACTCTGTAATAGTATTTTTCGGGAACTGTTTCAGTTGGTAACTCTCTCAAACTTTGTATTGATCGTGATCCGGTCAAGAATTCGTTTATTTTTTTTTCAGAAGAACTCATTGGGCGATTTTTATTATGCCACATTCCATGACAATGTAACTCATTACCAACAAAATTTAGCAGTCTCACAAATCTTTTCTTATTTTCCATCTTTTCAATAAATTTTTCTGACCAATTTTTGGTATTTTTCCATAACTCAGGATTGTTGAAAAAAATATGCAATGGAGGATTCACGTCAATAGAGTTGTCTTTTGTTAAGAAGTAAAGATGCTCTATCTCTTCAATTTCAAAAGGTTTTTGTGTAAATGGATTTGTTGGAAATTTTGGATAAGGATTATTGTTTTTAGTATTGTTTAAATTATCTGTCATGATCTTTATAAGATAGAACATATCAAAGCAATATTTCTGATCAAATCTTATTTTTCTCCAGTCTGGTAAATCTTGCCATTTGTCTAATGCATCTTCGGTTACCATAAATGGATCATATTCACATACTTGCTCATACATTTCACTTTTTTCACTTGTTTCTGTGATCATATCTTTTTTAACATTTTGAACCACATCGTAGAAAGAACCAATTAAAACGTTTTTCATATGTTGTGGTGTTATTGTAAATCGATGTTCATTACTATAAAAAAATATAGAATTGTTGATTTTTTTGAAATACAATCCTATTTTGACAGGGTTGTATTTTACATCAGTAGTATTAAATGATCCAATAAAATATCTTAATAATCTAATCCCGACACCACGAATACACATACGACCATTGTTTGTAGATTCTATCCAAGATACAACACAATCATACGCAGATTTTTGTTTCTGTGGAAGTGTATCAATTTTTTCTGATAATTCTTGTAGTGATTGAATTGATCTTTGAAAGATAGAAGGATTATTTGTTTCTGAAGAAATTAAATTATTGAAGTAACAAATTCTTCCAGTATTACCAACTGCATAAAGAATATCAATTGTCTGTTCAAAAATCTTCTTTTTATCATCTTGTTGCTTCATTTTATCTTGAAAGTACTTACGAATTTTACCTAGGAGTTTTGGATGATTTTTCAAAACAACATCAATTTCTTTTTCAGTTAAAAGTTCCAATTGAGGATTGTGTGGATTGATATTTTTAAATTCATTTGAATTAATGAAATCCATCAATTCTGTTGCTGAAAAACAATAACCGTTTTGTGTTTTAATGAGATCATCTTCTTTGACATTATCAATATCTTCAAACATTAAAAACGTAGAATGATTATTACATTGTTTTTTGTTTTTTCCTATGGATTTGTCACGACTTGAACTTTTTTTGTTGGAGTTACTTTTTTCAGCATCATTTACCTTTATAATACCTTCTTTCACCAATTTTTTCCAAAGATATGACCCTATTTTTAAACATCGCTTAGTTAAAGGATTGATTTGTTCGTCTTCCTTACAATCCCTTCCTCCTGTTGACTTTTGTTTGTGTTTAAGATTTGTTATTTTGTCTTTTTTAGAAACCTTCTTTTTTACAAGTTTCATTATATTTCCTAAAGAATATGAACAATTTAATTTCAGAAAAATAATAGATCTTACAAATTATTGAAATATTCGTATATTTTTGCTACCTGTTCATATCTTTTAATCGTTTCACCATCGTCATCTTCATACTGTAACTTAATTCTATCATCCATATGAATCAATTTTTGTTTGATCATTTCTGATATTATAAAACCAAATACATAGGTGCTGTTTTTATTCAAATAATTTTGATATTCTTGTTGTGTTATATACTTGATTGAATTTTTTGATATTTCATGATTTGTTGAAAAAATATATTTTTGAATATCTTTGAAGTCTTTTTTGGTAAGCATTTTATTTTCCTGTAACAATCTATACTTTTCATAAAAGTAATACAAATTAAATCCGATAACATGCCACGAATAGTCTATGTTTTCAGATGTAAAACTTTCATCTGTCAGAATTGATTGAATATTTTTATTAGGAGAAGTTTTGTTTTTGTATGTATATAAATCATCAAAGAATTGAAAAAGGATATTATCAATTATTTTATCAAAAGGTTCTATATACATTGAGTTATTTTCAACAACTACTGCGGATTTATTTTTTTTAATGGTATGTTTCAAAAGTTGAAATATGATGAATGTGTTATTGACAAAATCATATTTTATTGATTCTGGAAAGGACACTTTGCACATTTTTACAAGTTTGTCTATATTTCTTTTATCTTTGAAATCGCTTTCAAATACATATGTAAGTATTTTACTTAATTTTTCAAGATCAAATGCATTTCTTTTAACTATCAAAAGAATGTTATCTATGTGTTGCAATTTACAAAAATATTGAACATTTGGATTTTTCAAAAAATTCAATTTGTCGGTTATCTTATAATTTCTTCATCATGGTTCACTTTGGATAAAACAAGATGTTCTGTTAATCTCTTTACACATTCATTATTGTCCATAGGTTGAATTGTATTTTTATCGATTTTTGTGACAATATTGTGATTAGAAATATTTTTGTCTTGGAGTGGTTGACTTTTTTCGGGATCACCTAAAGATAAAGATTGAATATCCAAAGATATGTTATCTATTTTAATATCTTCTTCAGATGAGTTTTGTGTCAGAGGAGGTTTTTTTGCAGAAGGATCACCTAAAGAAAATGATTGAATATCTAAAGATATTTTATCTATTTTAAAATCTTCTTCAGATGTGTTTTGGATATATTCTTCTATAATCTTTTTTTTCATTATTTTTACCAGATCATCTTGCCAAGATTTTTGACAAATGGAATTTTCTTGAATTCTGTTTAAACCACATTTTGCATAGTGTTCTATCCATCCTTCTTTATCGTGAATAACAAAATGTTGAGTATCGTCTATGTTATTCATTTTTTCGAAATTGATTACAGGTCGTGGTGTTCTATCTTGAAATAAATCTATATCGCTTTCACCCATTGCAGAAAAATATTGGGAACATTTGATTTTGTAAATTTCTGATTCGGAAGACGGTCTCAAACAATAAATAAGAACTTGATTTATATCCAAGTTTTTAATTGTTGATCCTGGCATTTTCTTACTTTTTGAACTTTTCAGTTCTATTTTATCATTCGAAGATGATCCGTCGGAATAAGTAAATTTTATATTTATATCAGGTTTTTTGCAATTTATTTTTATTTTGTCATATTCGTGATATTTTGTTTTAATAACATCCCATGCCTCTTCACAACAATCGCATGCTAATTCGGAATATTCGGAATCAAGATTAGATTCACCATTGGTCCATTTAATATTTTTTAATTCGTTTTGTTTTTTATTTAATATTTTAACTGTTTCAATACCAAGTTCATAAATAATATGTTTCGATACTATTGAATCTTTTGGCATTGTTGTTGTGAATGATTTCCATTATAATTTTAAGTCATTTTTTAACTCTTATCATTTGAATTGAAATTTAAAAACACGTGATTGACATTATGCAGGACATTCGTGATCATGTTCGTAACGACTTGGAACAGCTTACCATAGAAGCGTTGTCAAACAAGATATCGAACACACTCAGCATCATCAATACTGGTAAGAAAATCACACCAGGTGTGGCGAAGAACATCACATTTTTGTGGGACGAGGAGCGCACAAATTTTGACACTCCTCACGGGAAGGCAGTCGTAAGATTCAGAAAGACGTTCCTGATCAAGATCAACAATCGAGCCAAGATGCTTGAAATGCCTGTGTTCAAATTGTGGGAGGATGCCATCGAAGTGATGACCTGTGACATCGATAATCCTTTCCTTGGTGACATTCGTGATGTTTCCAAACTTTCTTTGTTGTCAGAAGGTATCTATGTCGGAGAACTTCGAAACGGGATACCGCATGGCAATGGCAGAATGGTGTTTCGTGAAGAATGGAGCTTTTACAAAGGCATGTGGAAGCATGGTGTGCGCCACGGCTTCGGTACCATGGTGTCGAAGTGTGGAAAGAAAAGGGATATTTATACAGGAGAGTGGAAAAATGGAAAGAAGCATGGTAAGGGAAAATTAATCCATGTTGGAACTCTTGATCCATACGATTCTAATACGGTGCGTGATTTCTGTTATTTATACGACGGTGATTGGAAGAATGATAAGAAGTACGGTATGGGCAAAATAATTGAATATGCTCATATTACTTGTACAGATGTTGTCAAAAATCCGATTCGCACGGTGTATGAAGGATATTGGGATTCGGTCTATCACGGTAAGGGAAAATTATTATATAGCTGGGGTGACATCTACACGGGTGACTTCCTCTATGGCGAACGATGTGGTACTGGAAAAGTAATTTATTATGACGACGAAAAAGATGACTGGTACGAAGGAAAATGGGAAACGGATGTGGAATACGGACATGGAAAGAAGATGTTTAAAAACGGTGATTTCTATGAGGGTGAATATTACAATTTCGGCGCAACGGATCAGAAAAATTATTTTACATCGCATGGAGTTTTTTATGATTACTGGTACAAAGGTAAAATGACATATGCAAATGGTGATGTGTATGTCGGGAAGTTTTATTATCATCTCAGGTGGGGAGATGGCAAAATGACTTTTATACACGATGGATCAGTTTATAACGGGTCATGGAGCAATAATAAGATGCATGGGAAAGGGACTTTCATATATTCGGATGGCACGGTTGATGAAGGAATATGGTGTCGTGGCGTTCGTGATGATGATGCGAGTATCAAGAGTTTTGATTCTGAATTAGATCAGGCATCTGATCCGGATTTATCGGAAAATTCATTTACAGACGATTCCGATATACCTGTCGAAAAATCAGAAATGTGCCCGTCGTGCAAGACATTGACAGCTTCTTTCATCAAGTCTTTCCCAAATCCAAATGTGATGTGTGTATGTTGTAGGGATGAATTTTGCCCTATCTATTGTACGATGCCGTGTGGTCATTTCATATGCGAAGAGTGCAAAGATACATATTATGGAGACAATATTCCAGACATTGGTGTGTTAAGTTTAAACGATTGAATATTTGGTAATATTCAACACATCTCTGAAAATTGTAAAAATAAAGAATATTTATTGGAAGAATTTATTTTGAGTACATGTTCATAACTTTTTCTAAAAAATAAAATAAGTTTATAAAATTTTAAAATATGTGAAGGAATGTACTCATTTTAGGGGCTTAAGGAATCTTATGATTTTGAGTACATGTTCATAACTTTTTCTAAAAAATAAAATAAGTTTATAAAATTTTAAAATATGTGAAGGAATGTACTCATTTTAGGGGCTTAAGGAATATCATGATTTTGAGTACATGTTTGTTACTATTTTGAAAAAATAAAATAAGTTTATAAAATTTTAAAATATGTGAAGGAATGTACTCATTTTAGGGGCTTAAGGAATATCATGATTTTGAGTACATGTTTGTTACTTTTTCAAAAAAATAAAATAAGTTTATAAAATTCTAAAATATGTGAAGGAATGTACTCATTTTAGGGGCTTAAGGAATATCATGATTTTGAGTACATGTTTGTTACTTTTTCAAAAAAATAAAATAAGTTTATAAAATTCTAAAATATGTAGTTGAATGTACTCTTTTGAATAAGAAGAAGAATAAATTTTGATAAAAAAAATAAAAAAATGACAACTATTGTAGATTGTTACAATAAGCAAAATGACAGAATTTGAAAAACTTTCGATAGAAGAGGTTAAGATGTTGCCAATTCGTGAAAAAATCGAGTATCAAAAGAAATTGAATACCGAGAGGCAGAAGAAATACAGAGAGAAAAACAAAGAAAAAATGAAAGAATATAGCAAACAATATGCAAAGAAATACAAAGAACTGCACTATGAACACTGTAAGGAACTATCAAAGATAAGAAGTAAAACTTATCGGGAGAAAATAAGAAGAATAAAAACAGAACTAATAGCCGAAGACATTATCAATGATATAATAAACAAAATATAAAAACATGAAAAAATAGATTATACCTCATAAGAGGTTTTTCTTATTTACAATAATATGTTATATTTAATTAAAATGGACAGTGTCAAAATAACAACAATAACAAGCTTAATATTTCAGTTGATGATAGGTATTATTTGTGTCAGAGGTTTATTTTATGATGTTGAGAAAGAGAACAATATTTTGAGAGAATTATTATTAATAGAGACATTGGTACAGGTTATAGAATTCGCATTTTATCTTTACATTTTTCGCATGATATATACAAATAATCTTTTAAATGTAACTTCGATAAGATATTTTGATTGGTTCATAACAACACCAACAATGCTTTTATCATTGATAATTTATATATCGTATAAAAATAATAAAACAATAACAGACGTGAAGTCATTTATAAAAAAACACACAAATGACATACTTTATATCATAGGATGTAATGCAGCAATGTTAATATTTGGCTATTTAGGTGAAACAGGTGTTATAGATTTATATTACGCATCTATCATAGGATTTGTATTTTTCTTTGCATCTTTTTACAGAATTTATGACAAGTTTGTGAGAGACACGGAGATGTTCACAGAGTTTATGATTGTATTTGGTATATGGTCAATATATGGTATCGCAGCCTTATTCGAACCAGTGTTGAAGAATAATATGTACAACATCTTGGATATATTTTCAAAGAATATAATGGGCATTTTTTTATTTTATCAGTTATATTTGATCAAGAAATAAGAGCACATCAAGCTTTATTATTTCAAAAAACATTGAAACTTGCATAAAAATCGAACAATGAAGATCGATATATCATCATTATTTCAACCCGTTTACATATTTCCTTTGAAAAAGCTGCGAATAAACTCACGATTATTGACAGTGGCCAAATCGTGAAGCTTCATCTTGACTTCTTCAAAATCTTGTGGGATCTCATTATCTTCGTCAGAGATACCTTTCTCGTGAGCAAAGTTGATACAGTGATCTTTGAAAGCATTGATGATTTTTGTGCGGAAGCGCTTTGCACGATTGTACCTATCTTCTTTGGAGTAAGAATCGATGTACATCATGTTGTAAATCGTGGGCCTCTCACCCTGTGCAATCCGATTTGTGATGTACGCAATCCTCCACTCGGGGATGTCAAGCTTAGGACGACTGTCATCTCCAGGATTGGGATCATCGTCGTATGGAAAAGACTCCCTGTTCTTCAAAACCTTATCTTTGGCCTCAAGTTCTGCGATTCTGTCAGAGAGAGCAGCATAATCTTCGGATATTTCATCTCTTTCGGTAGTGATTTGCAGAATGGTCGCCTCCAACCTCTTAATGGTCTCCATCATATCTTTTTTCTGGTTTTTGACGGCAATCTTCATATCGTTGAGGCGATTGGTGATGTCGTCTTCATCATCGCTCATCTTTATGACTTGATATTTGCACGAGAATCGTTTCACCGTGGTTTCTTATGACGAATCGTTTCACGGTGGTTTCTTATGATAATTTTTTTACGATGTTTTTTATATAAAAAATAAAAAATGAATTAATAATATAAAAATTAATAACATTTATATAATAAGACAATAGAATGCCTCCGAAGGCAAAAACGTGTAATAAGGGTGTTAGAGTTCATGGAACAGAGAAAAAACAACAAACGATATTGGAACCATATAAAAAAATAAATGCATACAAAAAATTGAAAATAATAAAAGATGATTTAAATGACAAAATACGAAATCTTTTCGAAAACAATTGTTGGAATTTGAAAGAAATATTTGAGAAAGAATTGCCAGAATTTTTAAACGATATATGTAATGACGGTGATGTAGCATGGAATAATAACATTCAATATTTAGATTATGCAAATTTCAGAAATGTAAAAATAAATAAAATATCATTACAAAAATTCAAAGAGGGTGAATATAAGACTTTATATAGAGACAAAAGAACCAGAGGAAATAATTTAGAGACCGAGAGTGTATATGCAGGAAGAATAGAATTTTTCACGAAAACATTTGAGGATTTGAAAAAATACAATAAAGAAGACGATTTAAAATGGATAGTAAAAAACAATCGTTTAATAATGTATAATATATTGAAGTATCATAATGAGGAGGGTAATGTAATATATACAATAAATCGAGATATGAAGGTGTTAACGAGAGTGATGAAGTTATTGTTAGGGGAGGAGGATGAACTGAGATATAAATATTCAGTATTACAGACGGCATTTACGGATGTAGAAAATTTAAAGGATGATTTAAATAGGATAAGTACTGAAAGGGAGAATAAGACATTTGTAGCATATGAGGAATTATTTGATTTGTGTGAGAAAATAGAGAAGGAATATTATGATATGTTAAATATGAAAAGAAGGGAGCAAAAAAAGTATGAATATGAGAATATAGAAGAGGTATATAATAAAAAGGAGGAGGATGGAAGAACACATAATGCGAAATTATTTCATAAGCATCAGTTATTACTTGGATTAGCGTTAAACATCTGGAATTACCCAAGTAGATCTGAGAATTTCACAATGTATTACATAGAAGATGAGAAAGAAGTAAAAGAAGGAAAGAACTATGTGTATATAAATGGAGAAGGAAGATGTGAAATGATATATAATGATGATATAAAATGTCATAAACCGCTAAGATATCAATTAAATAGCACGGCAATGGCAGGATTAAACGAAAGATTAAGTGTACTATTAAAATATTCTAAAGTCACATATAAAAGGAAATCAATATTTTTGGGAAAGAATGAATGGGGAAGGGAAGAGAGGGAAGTATCATCAGGAGCAGTGAGGAGATGGATATCGCAGTTAGTAGCGAAGAAGAACATAGGAATAAATACGTTCAGATCGTCATTTGTGTCATATTATTTTCCGAAATGGAACAATAGACAGAGGAATGTAATGGCAATAAGAATGAGGACGTCAATGTCGCAAATAATGAGGAGTTATTTAAAATTTTACACGACACCGGATGTATTAGCGGAAGTAAAAATAGAACCGGAAGAAGAATTATTGGAAAGAGTAGCAAGAGGGAGATCAAAAAACGAAAGATATAATATAGAAGAGGAAGAGAATAATCAAGAAAATAATCAAGAAATAAGAAATGTAGAAATAAGAAATGAAGAAATTATAAATGAAAACGAAAAAGATTATAGAAAACGACGAGTGGATAGTTTTAAGAAATGGTATCAAAACGAAGCAAATCGAGAAAAACATAAGAATCGTACTAAAAATGCATATGGTACAAGATATGTCAGAGAATTAAACAAAGGAAAAATTGATTTTAATAAAATGACAGAAGAGACAAAGGAAAAATATAAAATCAGAAGGAAAGAAGAAGGAGGAGAATATAAATATTATATAGAAGAATAAAAAAGATTTAGATAATTTTAATAATGGAAAATGTTAATTTATTTATGGAAAGTGTTTACTTATTTTTTAGTGTTGTTATATATTTTTAACTTTTTACGTGATGCTATGTTATTACTTTTTTACGTGGGGCTACGCCGTAACTTTTTACGTGATGCAATTTCGTTGCTTTTTACGTGATGCTATATCATTGCTTTTTACGTGGGGCTACGCCGTAACTTTTACGTGATGCTATGTCGTGATTTTTCACAGTGATGCTACGCCATGGCGCTATACAGTGATACTATGTCGTGATTTTTCACAGTGACGTGCTATAGCGACGTTATAGAGTGACGTTATATCGTGTTGAGATGCAGTGACGTGCTATAGCAACGTTATAGAGTGACGTTATATCGTGTTGAGATGCAGTGACGTGCTATAGCGACGTTATGGAGTGGCGTTATACCGTGATGAGATGC
>Ga0255759_10002618_pt1 | contig 15972 bp, 14 predicted proteins | sample 101ome_20_FD_179959 | JGI IMG/M metagenome (GOLD analysis project Ga0255759, IMG submission 179959) | Coastal salt marsh microbial communities from the Groves Creek Marsh, Skidaway Island, Georgia - 101404AT metaG (version 2) | ecosystem: Environmental > Aquatic > Marine > Intertidal zone >...
GAAAAAGCTCTCAGATCTCACCCGTTCAAATTTGGAAAGGGTGTTTTCGGTGAATTGCTTTGGACCCTTTCTTTGGTATGCAGCGCTTGGTCGTTTGATTCGTCATCGCGAACCGATCACTGTCGCGACACTCTCTGCTCGTGTCGCGTCGATTGGGGATAATCGGCTCGGTGGTTGGCATAGTTATCGTGCAAGTAAAACTGCACAAAATATGCTGACAAAGAATTTGAGTTTGGAGCTTTCGAGAACCAATCCTCAAGCGACCGTGGTTGGTCTGCATCCAGGAACAGTTGATACCGATCTTTCAAAGCCATTTCAGTCAGGGGTTAGTCCCAATAAATTATTCACAGCCGAGCAATCGGCCGGCTATCTTTGGGACGTGCTCAATGGATTAACGGCTGAGCGAACAGGTCAAGTGATCGCCTGGGATGGCCAGACGATCACACCTTAGGGTTAAGCGGTCGCTTGTTGTGCAGTTGATTGGGTGAGGTTTAAGTTTTTCATCCAATCAAGGTTATCGATTGCATATTTACCCGCGCCCCCAAAGCCAACCGCGAGAGCAAGAGCGACGAGAAGGATAGGAAATTCCCAGCCACCACCTTCGGCTGAAAAAACCCAGTTGTTTCCGAGGTGCATCCAAGTCGCACCGAGAAGGATTGGGAGTGATAGCCATGCCGCTAGGCGTGTGAAGGCGCCAAGGATTAAGGCGATGCCTCCAAGGATCTCTCCTCCAATCACGAGATATGCAGCGATAGCGGGAAGTCCAATACTTTCAAAAAATCCCACTGTCCCTCCAATTGTGAATGTCTCGACTTTCAAAATGTAGCCGTGCGCAAACAAAACGATCCCGAGGGCAATGCGTGTAATCGTCATTCCAAATGCTTGATTCAACATGGGTATCTCCTGTGTTTCATGTTGCGCAAATGATGACTGCCAAATCGATGGAATTAAATTATGAGTTAAAGCACTTGTTTAATTCTATTTTGGAACTAATAACTTGTTTAGGAGCAATGCGTTGACGGAGAGGTTATGGATCGTTTATCACGCGTACCAATTTTTGTTGCTGTGGCCCGTCACGGAAGTTTTGCGGAGGCAGCGCGTCGGTTGGGAATGACTGGGTCGGCCGTAAGCAAACAAGTTCAGCGTTTAGAAAATGATCTTGGTGTTCGACTGTTCCACCGAACCACCCGTCAGTTGAGTCTAACTGACGAAGGCTCATTCCTTTTTGAGCGCTCGGCACCTTTGGTTGAGGGGATCGAAGAAGTGGGTGAAATGCTCGCTGGCCGGAAGGCGAAGCCAGAGGGCTCGCTGCGGATTTCTGCGCCTGTCGCACTTGCTCAGCGGGTACTCAAAGAGCCACTCACTTCATTTGTCGCGCATCATCCAGGAATTAATTTACACGTCGAACTCTCAGATCGGTTCGTTGATCTGGTTGGTGAGGGGTTCGATTTGGCGATTCGGATTGGTCATTTAGAGGATTCTTCTTTGGTGGCGCGTCGATTATCAGATGTACCGATGGTCCTCGTTGGTGCACCCATATTGCTTGCTGAATATGGCATGCCGAAGACGCCGGAAGATCTCGCACATATTCCCTTTGTTCATTACGCATCAGAGCGTGTGATGCAACGCTTGAAACTGCAGCGTGGTAATGAAGAGCCAGTGCAGGTTGTGACACAAGCGAAGCTCTCGACAAACAACGATCAAATGATGGTGTCTTTTGCGAGAGCAGGCCAAGGTCTTATTTTGCTGCCGCGGTTTATGGTTGAGACAGAGTTAGAAGACGGACGGTTACGTGAAGTGCTGCCTGACTACCAATTGTTCCCTGAGCGAAAGCTCTATGCGGTGTTTCCTCATGGTCGTCATTTGCCATTGAAGACCCGTGCGTTAATTGACTTTTTAGTCGATGAATTAGCATAAAAAAACCCGAGCGGTTGGCTCGGGTTTTTGGTTACGCACTCGCCTTGTTAATCGTCGTTACGATTCACGTTAGCCAGAGCGACAGCTGCCATATTGAAGATACCACGTGGCGAATTTGATGCAGTTGCAACGTGTGCTTCTTTATCAAGACCGAGCAGCAATGGTCCAACAGTGACGCCGTTACCTAAGACTTTGAGCAAGTTTCTCGCGATATTTGCTGAGTCGAGGTTTGGACAAATCAACAAGTTGGCCGTGCCAGACAGTTTGCTATCTGGAAGGAGGTCAAGACGGACTTTTTCATCCAGTGCAGCGTCTGCGTGCATTTCACCGTCAGCCTCAATGTCTGGATAACGCTCCATAAACATCTCTGTGGCTTCACGCACCTTCTTTGCAGATGGTGTGTTAGACGAGCCAAAGTTTGAATGTGATAAGAACGCAGCTTTTGGTTGGATACCAAATCGACGAATTTCGTCTGCTGCAAGTTTACCGAGTTCGCATAATTGCTCCGCTGTTGGATCAAAATTCACATGCGTATCGGTCAGGAAAATAGTCCCTTGCGGTAGAATCAAAACGGTCAATGCACCAACGACTGGTGAGCCATTTTTGCGTCCGACGATCTCTTCAGCAAGCTGAAGGTGTTTACCGTAGGTTCCAAACGTTCCACACAGCATTGCATCAGCGTCACCGCGACGGAGAAGCATTGATGCAACCACTGTGGTGTTTGCGCGTACACGTGTTTGTGCCGCCTTCGGTGTCATGCCCTGGCGCGCCATGAGTGCATGGTATTCCTCGCCAATCGGGGTAATGACTTCATCATCAAGGTTATCGACTATCTGGAAATCTTTATCTACCTCAATTGAGAGACCCATCGATTTGATCTTGTCTTCGATCACGTTACGGCGACCCACAAGGGTCACGTCAGCTAGGTTTTCTGAAACGATGAGCTGACATGCCTGGAGCATCTTGCCGCCTTCACCTTCAGCGAGTACCAAGCGGCGCTTAGTTGCGCGTGCCGCTTCAAACATCGGCTTCATCAACATGCCAGAGCGGAATACAAAGCGGCTCAAGTCATCACGGTATGCTTCCATATCCTCAATTGGACGCATCGCAACCCCAGATTCATGGGCTGCTTTTGCGACGCCAGGTGGGATTTCCATAATCAAGCGCGGATCGAATGGCTTTGGAATTAGATATTCTGGGCCGAACGTCAGTTGCTCCCCTTGGTATGTGCTCAACACCTCGTCAGATGGTGGAGTGTGGACCATGGCAGCAATTGCTTCCGCACACGCTGCTTTCATTTCTTCATTGATCACAGTTGCGCCGCAATCCAACGCACCACGGAACAAGAATGGGAAGCACAGAACGTTATTTACCTGGTTCGGATAATCTGACCGACCAGTCGCAATCAACGCATCAGGACGAACCTCTTTGACAAGTTCAGGCATGATTTCCGGTGTCGGATTGGCCAGTGCAAAAATCACTGGGCGGTCTGCCATATTTTTCACGTCGTCTTGATCGATCACACCAGGCACTGATAGTCCCAAGAATGCATCGGCGCCAACCAGCGCTTCTTTCAAAGTCGTGAGATCAGTTTCTCTGGCATATTGCGCCTTGTACTTATCCATCGGCTGTTCGCGATTAGGGCGAAGCACACCATGCTGATCGCACACGGTAATGTTTTCTTGTTTCACACCGAGCGTCTTCAACATGTTGAGGCAAGCAAGGGCCGCAGCACCTGCACCTGAACACACAAGTTTGATCTCGCCCATGTCTTTACCGAGATAGCGCATCGCATTCAGCATGCCTGCACCGACTACAATCGCAGTTCCGTGCTGGTCATCGTGGAATACAGGGATATTCATCTTTTCCCGAAGACGGGTCTCGATTTCAAAACATTCAGGCGCTTTGATGTCTTCAAGATTAATGCCGCCAAATGATGGTTCAAGCGCTGAGACAACATCGCAAAAACGATCGACATCAGTTGTATCGACTTCAATATCGATTGAGTTGATGTTGGCAAATTTCTTAAACAGGACCGACTTACCTTCCATGACTGGCTTCGACGCTAGGGGTCCAATCGCGCCAAGACCAAGGACGGCTGTGCCGTTCGTGATCACGGCGACCATATTGCCTCGAGCGGTCAGCTCGGCAGCCTTACTTGGGTCTTCTGCAATTTCTGTACACGCGTACGCAACGCCAGGGCTATATGCGAGCGCTAAATCACGCTGCGTAGCCATTGGTTTGGTTGGGGCGATCTCTAATTTTCCAGCAGGCTCAGCACGGTGATACCGGAGGGCCGCTTCACGGAGGTCATTCGACATAGAAATGATTTCCAATTTGTAGTGGGGTTGTTTTCCGGTAGTGTAACGCACTTCTTGAATTAGGTAAGGGGACAAACGATGTCGATTCGCCGAATGGGCATAATTTTTGGTCTTGCGTTGGTGGTCGGATCCATCATTTCGATGTGGTTGCCTGAAAGTGAGTCGAAAATTGAAGAACAACTGTTTGGAGAAATTACATACCAAATGAGTGAGTTGAAGCTTGTGACTGACACGCTTGTACAGACCCGAAATACGGTATCAGGAACGATGCAACAACAGATTGATGATGAGTTGCAGCGCGCTGCCGAATGGCTCACCGCGTTCAAGCCGACAGGGGAAACCCATGAAGACCGTAAAGCCTATCTCATTCAGGAGCGTGATCGAGTGACAGAACTTGTACAGAGTTTGGGCCAAGTCAGAGATTCAATTTCTCAGTCGAACATCTCGACGGCTCAGTGATAGACTAAGTTTTTGCCAGGATCGATCACATGAGCACCCGTCTTCGTTTTTCCTATGCGGATCTTCACCAAACCATTGCCGACGGTGTTGCAAAAATCATCGAAAGCGACTTTCAGTTTGATGTCATTTTAGCGATCGGTGGTGGTGGGTTTATTCCTGCACGCATCTTACGTACCTATATCGAAAAACCGCTGATTGCGATTTCTCTTGCTCGCTATCATCCAGACGAGCCGCCTTCTGATGTCCCGCATAAGATTCAATGGGTCGAAGGTGTGAACAATATGATCACAGGAAAGCGTGTTCTGTTGGTCGACGAAGTCGATGACGAGCGGACGACGCTTGCTTTCGCGATTGGGGAATTGCTTGCAGAGAATCCGGCTGAGATCGGAGTCTTCGTGATGCATAACAAATTAAAAGCGAAAAAAGCAGAATTTCCTGATTCAGTGAAACATGTCTTTGTCGGTAAAGACATCGAGGATGTTTGGGTCGATTACCCTTGGGATGCGCGTGATATCGTTCAGCACGAGCGTGACGCTGCGAAAGGCGGAGTCCTTGAGGTCGATGAGGCTGAAGCCAAAGCTGCATACCGCAATTGATGGTTAGCGTGAGATCCCTTTGAACCAGGGATCTGATGGCAAACTCTGAAACCAATAACGGCGGATGATAAAGGCGATTAACGTCATCAATGCGGTTAACAGAATGTAGAGAACCGCGGCCCCGCCATACACCCACAAATCATAACTTCGTGAGAACACAGTTCTTGCGTGCCCCATCAAATCAAGAACCGTAATGGTGCTAACTAAGGCGCTTGCTTTGAGTAGTAGAATTCCTTCATTTGCAAGTGCCGGCCAAGAGGACAGCAACGCTTGCGGGAACAAAATTTTCAGATAGGTCTGGCGCGCATTCAGTCCGATGGATTGCGCGCCCTCGAGTTGCCCTTGAGGCAGATTTCGAATCGCGCCGATCAAAATATTCGTTTGGTAGGCTGCTGAATTCAGTGTCAGCACAATAAGCCCGACCCACCATCCGCTGCCTAAGAAAAGCCAAGCAGCTGACTCTCTGATGAATTCAAATTGAGCCAAACCATAGTAGATAAGCCATAACTGAATCAGGATCGGCGTTCCTTGGAATACATACACGTAGCTTGTGATTGGTCTCTGAATAAAGCGAGGACCCAGAGCGAGCAGTTTGGCTAGTGTCCGCGCAAGTAGGAAGGCAAGTATCAGTGCCAGGATAACGAGTTCGAAGGTTGTGAAGAATCCATCAATGAGACGTGGGCAATGCGGTCCGATAGAGGCTGGAAGGAACGACTCAAGTGGTCCGCATACTGACTTGCCGACACCGTAATGCCACCCTTTAAACCAGAAATAAATCGACTTAAATAATCCTTCAATCATTAGCTTCGTCCCACCAAGGCAACGCGGGCCTCAAGACGCGCTTTAGCACGGTCACTTACCCAAGTCATGAGAAGGTAGAGCAGTCCGGCAGCGAAGAAGAAGATAAAGGGTTCGCGCTCTGTTTCACCCGCCACTTTGGCTGTTCGTAAGAGCTCATCAAAAGCAATGACTGCAACTAGCGATGTATCTTTGAGTAGCACTAGCCAGAGATTCATCAAGCCTGGTAGTGCATATCTCCACATCAATGGGATATGGACCTGTCTCACTGTTTGAAGCTGAGAGAGTCCGAGTGCGCGTGATGCTTCGATGAGTCCTTTAGGGACTGCGAAATAAGCTCCTTTGAAAACCTCTGATGCATAGACTCCAAAAATTAACCCAAGGCCGAGTGCGCCAGCCCAAAATTTCGGGGTCGATACAGTCAGCTCGATCGACAGTGCCTGTAAGAGTGCATTGATCAAAATATCGAGGCCAAAAAAAACGACCAGGATCACCAGGAATTCAGGAGTGCCTCGAAATAGCAGTGTGACGCCGTGAGACATTCCGCGAAGCAACTTGTTGGGTTGAATTTTTAGGAAGGCAAGTTTGCCGCCTATGACAAGTCCGACGGCAACCGAAGCAAGCGCTAAGCTCACGGTCATCAGTGCGCCAAGGAGGAGTTCATCACCCCAACCAGATGCACCGATGGTTAGTTTGCTTAGCGATTCCATGCAAGAGGCGGGAGCTTTCGCTCCCGCAGGTGATTAATAAATGTCAGCAGAGAAATACTTCGCGTTAATCTCAGCATACTTTCCGTTTGCACGGATTGCTTCGATTGCTTTGTTGAAAGCTGCTTTGAGATCTCCCTCACCTTGACGAATACCAATCCCAATTTGGTCGTTGATATCAATTTTATCGCCGGCAAGCTCATAGCCTGAATTGTCTTTCAACCAGTCCATCGCAGGATAGATATCAGACACCATCGCATCGAGACGTCCAGCAGATAGATCAGCATAAGCAGCCGTCTGCGTGTCATACAGCTTCACTTCTGCTTGTCCCATCAAGTTGTCTTCAGCCCACTGGGATGCAAGTGTTGAGCGCTGTGCACCGACTGTTTTCCCTGACAGATCTTCAGGACCTGCAGTCTTACCTTTAGGACCGATGACAGCCAGATAATTCGAGTAGTATTTATTGGTGAAATCGATCGTTTGCTTTCGTTCATCAGTGATCGACATTGATGCGATGATCGCATCGTACTTATTTGCCACAAGCGCAGGAATAATGCCGTCCCAGTCTTGAGCAACCAGTTCGCAGTTGGCCTTCATTTCTTCGCAAAGAGCCATTGCGATATCGACGTCAAAGCCAATTAGATTCCCATTTGCATCAACTCCATTGAACGGAGGGTATGCGCCCTCGGTTGCAATACGGAGCGGGTCAGGAATTCCGCCGGCCATTGATGCTGAAGTTGCTGCACTGAATGCGAGAGCAGTGAGGAGTTTTTTCATCATAATTGTGGTCCTTTCCGTTATTGGTGAAAGTCTATCAGGTTTTACCAAGTGCCTGTGTTTGGCATTGATGCCCAAGGTTCTGTGGGTGGGAGCGCGTCGCCAGATTGCAAGAGTTCGACAGAAATGCCATCAGGACTTCGAACAAACGCCATGTATCCATCGCGCGGTGGGCGATTAATCGCGACTCCGAGTTCTTTGAGGTGCGAACAGAGCGCATAGATATCATCGACCCGGTATGCGAGGTGGCCAAAATTTCGACCGCCCGTGTAATCCTCTGGATCCCAGTTGTAGGTTAATTCAATCAGTGGGGCTTTGGTTTGTTGCGCACTATCCAGATCATCTGGGGCTGCTAAGAATACTAGGGTGAAGCGACCTTGTTCGCTATCGTAACGACGGATTTCTTTGAGTCCTAAACCGTCGCAGTAAAAACGTAAGGATGCACTTAAATCAGTGACCCGAACCATGGTGTGAAGGTATTGCACGAAGCCTCCAAATTTTTTTTTCAAAATAACTTTTATTTGTCCAGAATTAGGCGCATAAAGCAGTCTCAGATTACTACAGAAGTCGAATGCTATGCGTTATATCTTGGTTGCTTTTTCTTTTGTTATTTCTCAATCACTGATGGCTGCTGGGCCGCCAGTTTTTGTCGATGAGGCAAAGCTACTGGAGGTGCAAACGGGAACCTCTGTAGCCGGAAGACTGGTGGCTGGGAATATTTCTACGCTGTCTGCTCAGATTGCAGAATCGGTTATTGCTGTTAGTGCTGCCGTTGGGGATAGGGTTAAGGCTGGGGCCGAGCTTGTGCGACTAGACGATACTGCATTGAAGAATAATCTGCAGGCACTGCAAATTCGAAAAGCATATTTACTCTCTAGCCTTAACCTCCTGAAACAACGCGAGACCGTAAGAGCTAGACAACTCGACCGTGCCAAGTCGCTTACAAATCGCGATTTATTAACTCGAGATGCAACTGAGCAGGCCGAATTAAATTTGATCCAGACACGAAGTGACATCGAAAAAACCACCTTCGATATTGAAGATTTGACCATCAAGATATCGGATATGATGCGACAGCTGTCGCAGACCATTGTCAGGACAAAGACAGCTGGCCGAGTCATTGAGGCTAACGTGAATAGGGGTCAGTATGTCCGGCCTGGAGACAAATTGTTCTCACTTATTCCAGATTCTGGTATCGAGGTTGAGGTTGACCTCAGGCCTGAGGCATACGAGGCACTGAAGGTCGGTCAAGTAATAAGAGGGAGACTGCGTGGAGATAGCTACGCCCTCAAAGTAAGGGCGTTGCTGGCTCAGCAGAATCAGCGAACCGGATCTCGTGTCGCTCGTTTGCTTTTTGCTCAGGCCCCTGAGGTGGCATTGGTGCTTGGCGAGTCAATTGATTTAAAGCTCCCGTTAGGTGAATTAGCCAGCCAGGTGACGGTGGCGAAAGATGCCATTATTCCAGGGAAAAAGGGTCATAGGGTGGTCTTAGTTGTTGACGGTAAGGCGGAATACAGGCGGGTAGAATTAGGCGACGGTGTTGGAGATCGCATCGTTGTACTTCAGGGTGTCAAGCCGGGCGACATTGTTGTGACTCAGGGTCAGGATGGGCTTCGTAAAGGCCAGGAAGTCAGTGTCGTGAGGGATAAAACATGAACGGATTGATCAAGGGTTCGATATCTCATCCGATTGCCATTTTGGCGATAGTGCTTTCTATGATTCTGTTTGGTGTGGCGTCACTCCAAACGATTCCTATCCAGATGACTCCCGATATAGAGAAACCTATCCTCCAGGTCCGTGTAAGTTGGCCTGGCGCATCGCCTAAGGACGTGGAACAAGAGATCGTCCTTCGTCTGGAGCGCGAATTAACGGGGCTCTCTGGCGTACAGGACATTTCTAGCGACAGCAGACGTGGTTCAGGTAGGGTCTCATTAACCTATGAAGTCGGTCATGATATGGATGATGCTTTGGTCAAGCTGTTGGGTCAGCTGGCGAGAGTTTCTGGACTACCTAACGACGCAAAACAACCGGAAGTTAGAACCTCTAACTCTGAAGATTCACCAATCGCACGCTTGGCACTGGTCGCAAAGGATGGAAATTCAATCGATGTAGATACGCTCGGTGAGTTTGTAGAGACCGTGATCATAGAGCCCATGAGTCGAATTCCAGGTGTCGCAGAGATCGACACTCGAGGTGGATCTAAGCGGGAAATTCGGATTTTGTTGGATATGGATCGAGTCGCCAACTACGGGATGTCGATTCAGGAAGTAGTTGATGCCGTTAGGTCCTCGTCTGCTGAGGTTACGGCCGGGGAAATTACGGAAGGAAAGCGGAGTTTTGTGCTGAGGACCGAGGCGATAAGCTACACTCCTGAGACCGCTAAAAATCTAGTTATCCGGACCGATCTTAGTTCCGGGAACGCGTCGATCATACGACTATCGGATGTGGCTGACATCGAACTGGGATATAAAGAGAAGTCGAGCTTCAGACGGATTAATGGTAAGCCCGCGATCATTTTGAGTGTCTTGAGAGAGCCGGCTTCTAACGTGGTAACTACGCTTAACGCCGTCAATGAAAAGGTTTACGAGCTCAATCAGGGGATCCTTAGTGAAAGGCAGCTAGATCTTAAGATGGTCTACGACGAGACCCTTTATATAGGGTCCGCACTGGACCTCGTGCAGAGCAACATTCTCATTGGTGGTGCCCTGGCTGTGGTAGTTCTCATGGTTTTTTTGAGATCGTTCGTTCCTACGGCTATCGTGATGATTGCTATCCCGGTATCTATTATCAGCACCTTCGTCGCGATCGCAGCCCTCGGCCTTTCGATTAATGTTATTTCTTTGGCTGGGCTTGCATTTGCTGTCGGAATGGTTGTCGACGCCTCGATTGTCAGTCTGGAGAACATCTACCGTTTGAAGCAATCGGGAGTGCCCTCTATGAAGGCGGCGTATTGGGGTGCTCGCCAGGTCTGGGCTCCCATCCTCGGTTCTGCGTTGACTACGGTAGTGGTTTTTATTCCTATACTGATTTTGGATCTACCGGTAGGACAGTTATTCAGGGATATTGCTGTCGCTATAAGTGCCTCGGTCTTGGTGTCTGTTTTCGTTTCGATCACTGTCATCCCAGCCCTTTCATCTAGATTCATCAAGCATGTAAATAGCGGAGATCAGGTCCTACGAATCCCGATCATCGATCATCTTGGTAGGGGGTTTAAAGCCTTCGTTATGGCTTATGGTAGGGTCGTAACAAAATCAAGCGCCATAGGGCTAATGGTCGTTACGATCTTAATTGCGGGCTCGATAGCGGCAATCGTCGCGATGATCCCGCCGTTAGATTACCTGCCGGATGGCAACAGAAACTTTGTCTTTGGACGTATATCTGTCCCTTCAGGATACACACAGTCAGCAACCCTCGACTTCGCCCAGTCCATGGAAGATGTTGCTAGACCGTTATGGGAAAACGAAAAACCGGATAATGGACCTCATATCGACCGCTTCTTTTTTGTGGCGTTCAACAGCGGCGCATTCGCTGGGGCCGCGACCGCTGACCCGAGTAGGATTCGTGAGCTGATTCCAGTTTTGGCGGATCCTGTAGCAAAGGCTCCGGGTGCGCGAGCCTTCGTAACTCAGGCTTCGTTATTTGGCCGTTCGGTGGGAGGATCTCGTGGGATCTTAATTGACGTGTTGGGCCCAGATTATGATTCGGTTGAGCCAGTATTTCGAGACATTCGTCGCCAAGTCGGCCAATTATTCCCTCGAAAAGCTGGACACCAGGTGAGAGTTAGACCGTCAGAAAACGCCGTAAGCCCAGAAGTAGTGGTAAGACCTAACCCTGAAGCTCTTGCCAAGGCTGGTGTTAGCGCTAGAGATTTTGCACAAGCGTTAGACGTATACAACGATGGGATTCTTGTCCGAGAGATACCACTTGGGGGTGAACTTGTTGAGCTTGTACTAACGACGAAAAGTCGAGACACAGCGAAACTTGAGGATATATCTGACATTCCTATGATTTCGAGGGATGGATCATTAGTGAAGATTGGGCAGGTCGCAGATGTTTCGATTGAGTCTGCGCCTAACCAATTGCTGAGACAGTCCGGTAGACGCGCGGTGACAATTGAACTCCGACTTCATGAATCGGTACCCCTTGAAGTAGCAATCAAGCAGATCAAGGATGAAATCGTCGATCCCTTTAATTTGGAATCTAAGAACGGTGTTCGTATCCAATTGTCAGGTGCAGCCGATGAGCTATCTAAGGCATGGAATGCGATGCAAAGTAATGTAATCATGGCGATAGCCGTGATCTACCTCCTGTTGGTTGTACTTCTCAGAAGCTTTAGCCTTCCGCTAGTAATTTTAGTAACTGTTCCTATCGCTGCTACGGGCGGCATACTGGGACTAGCTTTTCTTAATCAGTTTGTCGACCAATCTCTAGATATGCTGACGATGCTGGGTTTTATCATTCTGACAGGTGTGGTGGTGAACAATGCTATCCTGATGGTCGAGCAGACCCTTTGGCATATACAGCATGATGGGATGAAATCTACCGATGCGATTCTTGAGGCCACTAGCAATCGGATTAGGCCTATATTCATGTCAACCTTAACTAGTCTGTTTGGTTTGCTGCCCTTGATTATCTTCCCTGGTGCGGGTTCAGAGTTATATCGAGGAATTGGAGTAGTCGTTTTTGGTGGCTTATTGTTATCCACATTATTGACACTGTTCTTCGTTCCGCCACTGATGTCTGTATTGATGAAACGGTTCAGTCCACCTGCTCCTCTGGGAGATTTTACTGAGGATATTTCCCTAAAAAATCCCCAAACCGCCTGACTATAAGCCCGAGATTCTGTAAAATCTCGGGCTTTCAAATTTCACTGAGACCATTCATGGAAACAAATGCCCGTAATGCGATGATGGCAGACCTCAAAGCGCGTTCTGACGTGCTGAGGGGGTATCTTTGACTACACTGCCAAACGTGAACGACTCGACGAAGTCAATTTAGAGCTCGAAGACCCAAACGTCTGGAATGATCCATCGAAAGCGCAAGCACTCGGGCGCGAGCGTGCAAGCTTAGAAGCTGTTGTTGAAACAATTGATGAGCTAGATCAAAGCCTCTCTGATCAGAAAGAGTTGACTGAAATGTTGCTCGAAGAGGGCGATGAAGACGGTCTCGCTGAAGTGGATGAAGAGCTTGAACGTTTAGAAACACTTGTGGCTGGCCTTGAGTTTCGTCGGATGTTCTCTGGCGAAGCTGATGGGAACAATTGCTATCTCGATATTCAGGCAGGTTCTGGCGGAACTGAGGCGCAAGATTGGGCCAATATGTTACTTCGGATGTATTTGCGTTGGTCTGAGAAAAAGGGCTTCAAGGTTGAGGTCGTTGAAGTCTCAGAGGGTGAAGTTGCAGGAATTAAAAGTGCCACGATCCATGTTCAAGGTGAATATGCCTATGGGTGGTTGCGAACAGAGACAGGTGTTCACCGATTAGTTCGTAAGAGTCCGTTTGATTCAGGGGCAAGACGTCATACATCGTTCTCCTCGATATTTGTCTCTCCTGAGATTGATGACAATGTCGAGATTGAAATCGATCCATCCGATCTCCGTATTGATACATATCGAGCCTCGGGAGCCGGCGGTCAGCATGTTAACAGAACAGATTCGGCGGTCCGAATCACTCACGAACCGAGTGGTATTGTCGTGCAATGTCAGAGCCAGCGCTCACAGCACCAGAACAAAGACTTTGCCATGAAACAGCTCCGCGCTAAGTTGTACGAACGTGAGATGGATGCGCGTCGTGCAGAGGCGCAAGCACTTGAAGACTCGAAAGCAGATATCGGTTGGGGAAGCCAGATTCGTTCCTATGTGTTGGATTCAAGTCGAATCAAAGATTTAAGAACTGGCGTTGAGACGTCCAATACGCAATCTGTGTTGGATGGCGCCTTGGATCCATTTATTGAAGCAAGTTTGAAGCAGGGACTGTAATGACTGATCACAATACTCCAGAAATCGAAGTCGATGAAAATCAACTCATTGCTGAGAGACAGAAAAAACTATCCCTGATTCGCGATGCTGATGGTCCAACGTTTCCCAATGATTTTCGGAGAAGCCATTTAGCACTGGATCTGGCACAAGCGCATGGATCAGATGAAAAAGAGGCATTGGCTGAGAAAGGGATCGAAGTTGCCGTCTGTGGTCGCATCATGTTGCGTCGAATTATGGGCAAAGCGAGCTTCTTAACGATTCAAGATGTGAGTGGTCGGATTCAGCTGTATGCACGAAAAGCTGATCTCCCAGAAGGCGTCTATGACGATTTTAAAACCTGGGATTTAGGCGATATTGTCGGTGGCCGGGGTACGTTGTTTAAAACCAATACCGGTGAATTATCAATTCATCTCACTGAAATTCGGTTGCTGACAAAATCATTACGTCCGCTTCCAGATAAGCATAAAGGACTGACCGATACCGAGCTACGTTATCGTCAGCGATACGTGGATCTCATGACAAACGATGAGACGCGTAAAGTGTTTACCATGCGTTCGAAAGTGATTGCTGCGATCCGTCATTTCTTTGAATCGCGAGATTTCTTGGAAGTCGAAACGCCAATGCTGCAGGTGATTCCAGGTGGAGCGACTGCACGCCCGTTTGTCACACATCACAACGCGCTCGATATCGACATGTATCTGCGAATTGCACCTGAGTTGTTTTTGAAGCGTTTGGTTGTGGGTGGCTTTGAACGCGTTTTCGAGATTAACCGTAATTTCCGTAATGAAGGGTTGTCCACGCGTCACAATCCAGAATTCACAATGCTCGAATTCTATTGGGCCTATGCGGACTACCGGGATTTGATCGCAACAACCGAGGTACTGCTTCGTGAGGTTGCACAGAACGTGTGTGGCAAAACGGTGTTTACGCTCGAAGATGGTTCGCAGGTCGATTTAAACGAGCCGTTCCATACGCTGACTGTCAAAGAAGCGATCTTGAAGTATTGCGATCAAGCGACAGACGCCATGTTGGATGATCTTTCTCAAGCAACCACTCTCGCTAAGTCATTAGGTCTAAAAATTGAATCCTCGTGGGGTCTTGGCAAAGTGCAAATTGAGATCTTCGAAGCGGTTGCTGAAGAACGATTGATGCACCCAACATTCATTACAGAGTATCCAGCTGAAGTGAGTCCACTTGCGCGTCGCAATGATGACAATCCATTCGTTACCGATCGATTTGAGTTTTTCATTGGTGGACGCGAACTTGCCAATGGATTTAGTGAGCTCAATGACGCTGAAGATCAAGCACAACGTTTTCGTGAGCAAGTCGCACAAAAAGCGGACGGCGATGATGAAGCGATGTTCTATGATGATGATTACGTCAGGGCGCTAGAATATGGATTACCACCCACTGCCGGTGAAGGTATTGGCATTGATCGGTTAGTGATGTTCTTGGCTGAGCAACATTCAATTCGTGATGTGATTCTCTTCCCAGCAATGCGTCCGCAGGCATAAGAAGACGTAGAGAATGGGTGAACTTACAAATGTTGATCCATTCTCTTTTCGATCGATGGTGACCCGATGAATCCTTGGATTGCACATCTTGAAAATCAAGATTTGAAATGGATTGTGGACCACGGTCAAGGCGTCTACTTGGACCCAGGAATTGACGTATATTTCCCAAAGCCAACATTGATCCTCGATGGGCAACTTGAATGCCGAAGTCATGTGCGTGGAAGTGGTGCATTACTTGGAATCTCTGAGTGGTACTTAGAAGTCGATCAAGGGGCGCTTTGGAGCGTGAATACCCCAGTGTGGGCGCTCGAGCTTCCGTTGACACGGGCTCACAAAACGACCTGGAGCGTCGCAATTGCTGTTGCAATGTCTGCTGAGACCAGACTTGCACAACCGGATGCTCGAGGGCTAGCTGATGTGGAAGCGGCTCGATTGAAATTCCGGTATGTTGTGAGTCAGTTGGAGACCACTTTATGAGGGATTTAAGTGGCTGAAGAATTGCGTCAATCGGCGACAGATAGCTTGGGATTGCCTCGTCGTATGTGGTGGTTGTGGCCTTTTGTTACGCTCCTAATCGTCATTTGGGCGATCAGTTTGTGGGCTGTCAGGGTGGCAGATACAGAAACAGCCTTAGGTGTTGTGACCTCCCATCGCGGTCTTGGAAATACCGCACGCGCAGAGGTAGCGTTGTTTGTTCCATCATCAATCCAGCCACGCGTGCTCGGTGAGCGTGTTGATGTGACGTGTCAGGGAGTCACTTTGTCTGGACAAGTGTTCACAGATTCTGGCGATATTTTGTCGGTCCAAGATATTCGTGATTGGGTTGGTAGCCGTCTATTGGCAGAGCGCTTATTCAACAACGGTGTTCGATTGCAGCAAGTTGTCACTGAGTCAAGCGCCAATAT
>Ga0255759_10002621_pt1 | contig 15965 bp, 22 predicted proteins | sample 101ome_20_FD_179959 | JGI IMG/M metagenome (GOLD analysis project Ga0255759, IMG submission 179959) | Coastal salt marsh microbial communities from the Groves Creek Marsh, Skidaway Island, Georgia - 101404AT metaG (version 2) | ecosystem: Environmental > Aquatic > Marine > Intertidal zone >...
TTGTGTTGGGATCATAAACAAACTCATCAATGAGTAGTTTACTGTGTTCGGTGACATCCACTCTCGTGTCGTCAACAAACTGTATTGCAGTGCGACCATTTGCTGTTTTAACAGTATCGTAACTTTCTACACCTGTTCCTTGATCCACAGCAAGTTCCTCGCCTCCTTGGCGTTCGATCATGCTATTGCCCTTTTGCTCAATAACATCACCAATAGAGGCGAGGCCCTGTGTGGTTGAGAGAACTAACAATGATAGAAATATCGCTACTGTTTTCATTGTTAGTCGCTCTGTGTAATGTCGACGTCGAAGTCATCACCGCTGATGGTTAAGTCAACAGTATTGTCGTAGATGCCACTTTGTGTAACATCAACAGTACCGCCGCCGCCAGTAATGTCTAGGTCAACAGTATGTCCTGCACTATCACCATCGCCATCAATGTCAAGTGTAACCGCAACACCTTCGTCGCCGTTTGCACTGTTAGTTGATAGACTAGCACTGTTATCCAATGCAACTGTGATATTAGCATTTGTACCATCTAAACTAGAGTTGATAATGTTGTTGTCGCCTGTAACTGTAAAGGCTACAGTGGCACTTTCAGCATCACTGGTTTCACCAATGTTGATTGTGAAATCGTTGTCATCACCAGTTGCTGTAACATTCAGTGTGACAGTATCACAACTTCCTGTTGTTGTACTACTACACAACAATGCAATGTCGTTGCTATCACCAGTGATACTCCAAGTACCTGTGTAAGTTGCGCCTTTGATGGTTGCCGCGATAGTGTTGTAACTACCTGTTTGCGTAATTGCAAATGTCATATCATCGCCGGTTAAACTTACTCCAGTAGTTGAAGTTCCGATTACGTTGTCCTGACCATCCTGTGTGATATCCAAGTCCAAACTATCACCACTTTGCGTAATGTAAATGTCATTAGCAAATGCCATAGTTGTGAACAGGACAACACCTAAGATAGCGAACAATTTTACTGCGCTTCTCATTTGTTCTCTCCTGCAGTTTTAGGCTTTCCGTTTGGGTAATAGCCTACGACAGCATCGCCATAGTCCTTACCTTTGAATTTCCAGAAAGCCTTTTCTTCTCCCTGTTTCACTAGTTCTGCAACCGCCGCCTCGATTGCCGCTTTCACTGCATAACTAGTAGGTTCATTCACTGCATACCCTGCCTCAACCTCCAGGGCCTTAGTGCCTAAATCAAGGAACCTAAATACATCTCCGCCACTACTGTGACTGAGAATTGTTTTTTGTGTCAGAACAGTTAGGAGTATTTCACCTGTTTGCACACTTACTATGCGCATTGCAACTGTTATCTGATCACTTCTATATTGTGTGTTAGCGCCGATACCAAAGTATCTTGCGCCTATGCCTCCGCTGGTAATGTTGCTGTCATAACCAACAACGCCGCCTTCTATCATCAAGCCTGCATACTTTAAGGCTTTGAGAGGCGATTTACCACTATCAAATGTTTCCGCTGTGCTACGGATTAACTGTCTTTCTTTTGTGAGGTTTTGTAAACTGTTACGCTCTAGTACCACAAACCAAGTTTCATTGCCTATGTTTTTGAGGGCATCAATAACATATACTTCAGCACCTTGTGTAACTGCTGAACTTAGTTGGCTGAATCTTTCGTTGGGTTTGCGCTGTCCAGTTTTATCTGTAAACTCGTAAACAGCAATAGGAATCTTTGGTCCATCTAGTTCTGGGATTTCAGCAATAACAGGAACAGGAGCAGGTGCTAGTTCTGGTTGCTCAACAACACCTGTGTGAGCGCCACAACCTGCCAGCAATAGACTAATAGCGATTATTGGTAAAAGACGCTTAAACATAGTTAGAATCCAAACCCTGACATAGGCACTGTTAGTTCAGTTGTGGTTCCATCTGCTTCAATAATGGTAACAGTGATTGTGTCTGAAGTTACATCTTTAACCCAGGTGATTGTAGCACCTTCAATTTCAGCAGTGCCGCTTGTAGCACCGTCCTCTGTGAACATGCCATCAACTAGATTCTTACTAATGTTAGCGTATATTCTACTTTCCACATTTTTAAGAAACTTTGCAAGTGTGCTGTCTTCAGCATCTCGCTGTGCTTGACGAGCCTCTGCTTCCGCTTTCTCATCAAGTTCTTTTTTGCGTGTGGTTTGTAGTTGATCAATAGCAAGCACATGGTTACTGTAACCATTGCCACTAAATGCCGGATTTTTAAATGAATGTGTTAGTTCACTTGCGTATACATTTGTATAGGCGAGTATCCCTATGATTAAGATAAAGTATCTCATTTTAGCCCTCTCTCCAAGACACTTCTATTTTGTATATAAGAAAGGACTGCTCTCACCCAGGTCCTCTAACCGAGACACAACACGGAACGCACGACTACTTAAAAGTATCGTGGAACAGTTGTATCTCGATTCATCTATATACTAGAAGTCTCTCCTCTTCCAAGTATATTTAAGTAAAAATGTCTCGATGATTATATAGTATTATAATTGTTTTTACGCTTATTTTAAGCGTAAAAAAAGTGGACATAAATGCCCACTTTTGAATTCGTCTTATATTTAATCCTGCATATCTTAAGGGATAACCGCTGGACCTTTTTGCACATAAACTTCGTGCCCTTTACAGGATTCAGTTTATTCAATGTAAATTATTTATACCAAAACTTTACACTTGCCTTGGTAAAAATGAAAGCCGTCCTGTACTCGAGCAGTAAAGCCTCCTTGTAGTTGTATTACTTTGCCTTCTTCTAAAAAATCATTAAGCAAATTAATTAGCGGATTTTTATTTTCAATCCAAAAGCAACATGCTCTATCCTTTTTTACTTTGAACCAATAACAGTATTGCTTGTTTTTTCCATATCTGCTTTGTGTTTTTGTAAGATATTTTGCTGTAAGATTATCTTCCCAAAAACTATTAGGCATAGGTTTATTGCCATTGCATTCTTTCTGCAACATATCACGGGTAATATCTTCTTGATAAAAGTCTGGCAAACGTGCAATCATACCAATCTCACCTGCCTCAAGAGTATACTTGTCATCACGCTCTAGACATGCTTGCAAATCTTTACGAAAACTAGTACCACTAAATCTATTATTCAGCGCACCATAGAACAAACGTTTTTTGTAGTATTCTCTGATTTCTTCTGCACGTTGTAGATATCCGCCAAGTACTGCATACTCCTCTGTACGAGGATCTTGATCTATATCTTTCATCATTACCGAGCCATCACCTTCTGTGCGTATAAGTGCAACAGCAATAGGATCATGATTAAATTTGTAATCCTCTACTTCATCGAATAAACTTATAGGATCTAGTATAATACTTGTCATTATTCATATACCCTATTATGTGTGTCTTGACAGCGAATAAATGTTGCACATTTAGGCAAATGTTTTAGTTTTGCCGCGCCTACATATGTACAACTGCTGCGAACACCACCTAAGATGTCTTGCACACTATCAGCAATTGCACCTCTGTAAGGTACCAGTACTTCTCTACCTTCACTACTACGATAGTCTTTAAGTCCACCAAAGTGTTTAGTGTTTGCCGCGTCACTGCTCATACCATAAAACTGTACAAAGTGTTTTTGTTCAAAGTGCGGAATGTAAGTACCATCATCTTTGCGTGTGTATTCACCACTTGCATAGTGTTTTGTAATTACCTTGCCGCCGCCTTCGTCGTGCCCAGCAAGCATACCGCCAAGCATTACAAAGTCTGCACCACCTGCAAATGCTTTTGCTATATCACCAGGACTAATACAGCCGCCATCAGCAATGACATGTCCATCCAGTCCGTGTGCAGCATCTGCGCATTCAATAACTGCCGATAGTTGCGGATAACCCACTCCAGTCTTAATACGAGTAGTACACACACTACCTGGCCCAATACCAACTTTAACAATGTCTGCTCCTCTTAGTATAAGTTCCTGTGTTTGATCTGCTGTTACAACATTGCCAGCAATAATTGTAACCGCAGGATATTCTTGTCTTAGTTGTGCAACAAAGTTTAGAAAGCGTTCACTATATCCATTTGCTACATCTACACAAACGTACTTGATAGGCGCACCTGCATACACTGCACGAAACTTTGCAAAATCATCATCTGTAATACCCATGCTGTATGCTGTGTATTCTGCTCTAGTAGGTTCATCCACAAAAAAACCTACCAGTTGTTTAATACTGTAGGTTTTAATTAAACAAGTAAACAATCCTAGCCGACCCAATGTATCTGCCATATCAAATGTACCTACACCATCCATGTTTGCCGCCATGATGGGAATACGTTCAAATGTTTGTCTACTGTTACGAAATGTGTGGGTGCGTTCTAGTCTTACTTGTTTTCTTGAACTTAGTGTGCTACGCTTCGGACGCAGTAGTACGCTACTGTAGTCCAGTTTTACGTCATTTTCGATTTGCATTTCTGCCTCTTATTGTGATTCGAGTTTTACTTCTAATGGATAACCGTGATTTCTTGCACTCATTAAGACTTCAACACCTTTTTGTTCTGCAATTTCAAAAGGTAGTACAGCAACTATGCCTGCACCCTCATCGTTAATTTCAATTGCTTTTGAATCTGCATCTTCAGTGTCATAGTTAAAAACATTAACCAAACTTTCAATTACAAATTCATATGTAGTAACATCATCATTTAAGTATATGACTTTGTAATCTTTAGGTGGCTCAATGTTGAGAACGGGTCTTACATTTTGTTTAAGTTCTGTATCGCTCATTGTAACTCCTGATTGTGTGGAGGGTATTGCTACCCCCCACTCTATGTTAGTATTTACTCTGCAACTTGCTCAATAGCAATTTTGCGAGGTTGCTTTTCTTCAGGAATAATACGCTCTAGTGCAATGTAAAGCATACCGTTCTCGAGTTTAGCACCATTTACAACTACATCATCTGCAAGTGTGAAACTACGCTTGAATTTACGCTTGCTGATTCCACGATGTACAAAACGATTTGCATCCTGTTCATCCAGTTGCGGATCATGACTAATTGTCATTACACCCTCTGCTACTTCAATGTCCAAGTCAGCAAGTTTAACACCTGCTAGTGCGATTTCAATTTGAAATTCATTGCCTTCTTTTACAATGTTGTATGGAGGATATCCTGTACTGTTTGCTTGATGCTCCATGTAACGAGCCATGTTGTCGAACATTGTATCAAAGCCTACAGCATATGGTGTTAGTTTATTGATGTCGAGTGAGGTTAATCTTGTCATTTTCTATCTCCTTTATAAGCAAGATTTAATTTTGAGTCCCATTAGGCAACTCATAAGTGGCTAACCATGACCACTGCGTGTCTATTAAGCGACAAACCTATTGGTCCTATATATTGACTATATACTTGACCCTACCACCGTGATACTCCACGATGTTAAAATTATTTATCTATTATCTATTTCGCGCTTCTTCTTTAACCAACGAGCACGGCCCGCGGCTTTTGCTCTTGCACGTTTTGTGCTAGGCTTAGTATAATGCTTGCGATCTCTTATTTCTTGAATAATGCCCTCATCTTGCATTAGACGTTTTAGTTTACGCCATGCACGAGTTACATCATTGTTACGCACTTCTACATGTAAGCCGCGTTTTTCTCTGGGTTGTCTTGCCATTTAGCCATCCATTTGATTAGCGGTTCTATAGGATCCGCTACTTCATTCATATTAAATCGTTTGTACGATTGTTTATTATTATAGTAATATATACGCTCTTTGTCAATAAAAAAACCTAACAAAAAGTCATTATATGCGCAGTTTAATATACTTATCTCACTTTGAAAGTATGCTGAACAAATCCAATCAATCGTGCTTTCTGGTGTAGTAAGATATACAGTTATAGGCACATCTGCTCTACGCACATTATCCAAAATAGATGATGTATAATCATCGCATCCAATACAAAGTATGCTAGGTGTATCTGCAAAATAAAAATCTGGTGATGTGACTACAGTTGCATTCATTAGGTTATAGCCTTTGTGGTGCATTTCCAATAATTGTTTTTACGTTGATAATGGTAACTAACATGATAAAACTTTCTTTCATCATGTTCTTCTTTGTCCCAGTGATCTATTTGTAAATTTGTATCTGCACTGTTAAGACAGTATATACCTGTATCTTTATTGATTTTAATACTAAACGGATATGTTGTATTATGACTTTTACACATATGGATGCCAAAAGATACTACGTCACTAACATCTATTTCATACTCGTCAAATACAAATTCTATAAGTTCATGTTTTAGTTTTTCTCTATTTTTGTTGAACACAATACTACTTGCACCTTTGTATTCCCAATATATATCATTTTCTAATACTTGTCTACCCCAAAAACCACTATTGTAAAATACATTATTCATATGTGTTTCAGTTTGTCTGATCTCACCACCTATTAGGCAATCTTTGGGTACAAAATAGTTAAGCATTTTTTCTATAAAATCTATGTGTCGTACATTATGCTTGTTATACATGTATTCCATTAAGTAATGAGCCCAACCGTAATAATACATTGTAATGAATAGGTGTGAAAATAAGTAGCCTCGCATTGTAATAACTTCATCTGCAGTGTTTGTAGCAATTACCCCCATTGTTTTTTCTATTATATAGTTTTCTAAATCTTTTACACTAAGATAAAATGTATCTAAAGGAACCTCTTTCCATTTTAGGCCATAATCCTCAATATAATATTTTTGTCCCATAGTGGCATTGTAAGTTAGCACCAATGGATGAACCATAAGGAAACTTTTTTGTCCAAGATCAACTAAATCCTGTATTCCTTCTTTGAGTGTATCATATGTTTCATTTGGCAAAGGCCATATAAGTTCACTATATGTAGGTATGTTTTCTTCCTGGTATTTGGTCAAGTACTGCAGTGCTTCATTACTTTTTAAATTAGTTCTTTTGGTGGCTTCCTGTGTTGTAGGGTTAAAACTTTGCATAGCAAATGTTACACCTTTGAATAAGTTACTGCCTGCTTCTTTATCTTTCTTAGCAATTTTATATATGTTTTCACTGTTAGTTTTCGCCCAAGTAACATCCCAAAATTTTGGATAACCTGTTTCCGTTTTCTTTTTAATAACATATTCAGTTATTTCCAAATCTCTTTCTAACATCCCCCAATTACTATCACATACACTTACATATTCAATTTTATTTTCTGCCATCCAGTCTATTTCTGCTTTGATACGTGGTATATCAAACGTACTGATTTTGTTCCAATACAAATCACCTATATCACAAAATGTACATTGATAGGGACACCCCCTAAGTGTTTCATAGGTTACCTGCCACATCTGTGGACCTAGTCTTGCTTCTTCTTTTTCAATTATCCAATTATAAAAACCTGACAGTATAGGACTAGGAATAGTTTCTAGTTCTCTGAAACGTTCTGGTAAATTGCATATGTCTCCACCTTTTGGAAAAACATTGGCAATACCATTGTAATCACTATTACGCAGTTTTTGTTTAAGTATTTCCTTAAATGCCCTTTCTCCCTCACCTAATACTGCGATATCAAACATGGGAAAGTCTTTAAAAAAATTTTTATTCCGTTTATCTACATTAGGTCCACCAACAACAATTTCACAATCCGGATAAACTTTTTTAATTTCAGTTGCAAGAAGTTTGTTGTATTCCCAGTTCCAAATATAACTACTCATTGCAACTATATGTGGCTCAACTTTCATAGAGTCAACATATTCTTTAGGATTAATTTTTTCTATTAGGACATCATGCACATTATAGTTTTGTTTTATTTCTTCATCTGCTTGTGCATACATCCACTGATAACTAATTGCCAGTGGTAGAAACGAATTAGGCCCATATTTGTCCACAGTTTGTACAAGGTAAATATTTTTCATTGTCGAGATAAAACTTCATTTTGTTCTTGTTCTGTTAGATCTTCTAATTCTACATGACCCTGTTTAACAAGCGAAGCCAAATGATCTACATAATCTTCATTTAAATATGTATCCGTAACTTCCTTGTCCAACTGCATCCAGTTTGTGCCTGTGTAACGAAACAGCCTATTGGGAAGTACATCTACTCGCACAAACAAATCACCTTTGTCGGGTTGTTTAGGAAACTCTATTCCAAAATCTGCTTGTGCCGCTTTGTCTAAATCGAGGTCCGCTACTGCGGCTAAATTCCTGGTAGGAACCTCTAGTCCTTTTTTGGCTCTTCCTGATTCATAAAAGCAAGAGTTGTGCCTTCATCTTCTGGCTTAGCCTGTGCTACTAGATCATCACCAAAACTGTCTTTTTCAACTAGTTGATATTTTTCAGCCATCTTAATAACAACTGCATCGCGGCGTTCAATCTCTGCTTCTAGATCTGCAATTTTGCTTAGTAGTTCCGTAATGCGTGTTTCCTGTCCACTAACACCTTCTGCAATTTCATCTAGTTTGCGTTTGTACTCATCACGTTCTGCTTCTGTAGCAACAACTTTATCCACCAGTCCATCTGACTCAGTTTTCATTGCCGCAATAGCCGCGGCAAGTTCATCACGCTCTGTGAGTAGTCTGTCACGTTCAGCAACTAGTTCTGCGTGTTTTGTAGGATCAACGTTAGCAAGATTGCCATCCAGTAGTTTTTCAATCTCTGCCAAGTAGTCATTATGTTTTTTTAGTTCCATCTCTAATTCCTCTAGTCTAGGGTCAGTTACTCTAATAATTTTTTCTTTGGGTTTGTTTAGTCCACGCTGTTGACGCCACCATTCAATACTCATTACACCTGCTAGTACCAAACACACAGCAAACGGATCAAACACTGCAACAATAATAATGATTACCCAACGCACTGCTTCTTCTAGTTGATTGCGATCTGCTTCGCCATAGATTAGTTCTGCAATGTATTTTACAGGTCCAACTTCTGCTTCAAATTGTCTATAGTTTTTCTCAAATACAAACTTGTCCTCACGCAAACTATCTATTTCAGGCTGTATGTCTTCAATGTTCTGCTCAAGTTCCTCAATGCGTACATCAACGTCTTGGTTGGCACTGCCTGCTTGCAGTGTATACTTTTCAATGTTTGCATTGGCACTAGCAATCGTTGGCTCAATGGTTTTGCGTATATCTGCAATGCGAGCTTCTACTGCTTTGATATCATCACTGAGTCTGTTGTTAATTTTAGTAATTTCACGTTGTACTGCACTGGCTACGCTTACTTCGTTGCTTTTTGCTTGATCAATGTCTGCTTGTAGTTTATCACGTTCTGCTTGTTGTTGTTTGCGTAGTTCTGCACCTTTGGCAACCATATCTGTTTTGCCACCAAATGCTCCTGTGGTTACAGTACCTTGACTAGTGTATGCTAGGATGTCTGCATCCAGTCTATCTAATTCTGCTTGTGCTACTGCAATAGCATCTTTAGCACGTTGCTGTGCTGCCTCTAGTCTGTCATTTTGCTGTTGTATTTCTTTGCCTGCTTGTTCACGCAATCCAGGAATCTTATCGTTCTCTGCAGCAATTTGAGGTATCAGGCTGTCCTGTGCATCTCGGATGCGCTCACGTTCACGTTCTATAAGTGTGTCAACTCTGCCGCTGGTTTCGCCAGCATTGAGTCTAGCAATCTCATCTGTCCAACGCTGTACTTTTGCCTGCGCTCTTAGTATTTTTTCATCAATAACATTTGCTTGTGCAATTTGTTCTTGACCTACGCTGCTTTGTTCAATGTGACTTTTACTTAGGAAACCAAACACACCCATGCTGGTGATAAACATCAGCACTAGCACTGCTGTGACTAGATATGTGCGCAACACTTTTGGCGCACGATGCCAGTTAATGTGTAACCAAATAGTGGTGAGAATTTTACCAACTTCAAGCACACTGCCCATGAGAACAATAGGCAAAAATGCCGCAGCAAAGATTGCTGTAAGTCCAAGGATGCTGTAGTATGCGGCAATAGCACTAATACACAGTGCGACAAATAGTGTGAGTAATCCTAAAAACATTTGTGTATTATACTACCTTTTTGTATTCCGTGTCAACCGCTTAGGTTGTTTAGGTGCGCCTGACCAAGTTGTTCTGCTAACAGTCCTTCGCCAAAAATACCCACTTCGTGTGAACCACTGGCAGTTGCGCCTTGGAATGCTATGTCAGTTTTTTCATCATATTTGAAAGGAAATCTTCTTTGAATATTCATGTTACCATCAAAGGTTGTTCTTGCCACAGTTAGAACTCTGCCAGTGCTATTTGTAAGTCTGTTTCTAAAAACAGCAGGCTTGTCTGCTGTGCTATCAGCACTGAAAGCGTCAATGCGATAGAGGAAAAAACAATATCCTCTTGGCACAGTGTAGTGACTCATTTGTGTCTTGCCGTCAGTTGCACGAATAGAGGCATAGTATGTAGGTGTTCCAGCAAGATCATTGCCAATGTCAATGACACCAACATTTGATCCGCTGAGTATGATTGCATTGTTTATTCTGTAAAAACTGTTTGTGGTTGTGACAACACTGGTACCTGTCAGTGTAACAGTTTCATTAAGCGCATCATAGTTGCTGTCCAGTCCTTGTATAAGCAAATTCATTGTGTCACTAGCACTGGTGCTTTTGACTTGCATTTGTTGTGCAGAACTAGGAGGTGTGTAGTCAGAGGCTTTTTCCCACAACACTCTAAAGTCTGTGGTAGCGTTACTGTTGTAGCCAAAAATATTTACAACACTGTTGTAATCATCTATCCCACTTGCTACTGCAATAGGAAAGTCATACAGTTTACGATTAGTAGCCATGGTTTATGTCCAAGGACGGCCTTGTGTTAGATTACCACCATCGCCCGTGTTGTCTGTCACAGTGTCGCCAACATAACGTGTTGGAAGTATAGTAACATCGTAAGTGTTAAGTGTTCTACTATAAGGCTGACCCACTGCTTGACGTTTTGCTTGTGCAATGTCAAGTGTCATTTCCTGACTCTTTTGACGTGTGGCTTGATTGCGGTCACTTGCTACTGTAATAATATCACCAGCAATAATACCTGCGTTTAGTAATGTGGTACTAGCATCATCTGTGCTGTCTTTAACAAGTCCATTTTTGTGAATACTAACACGACCATAGTAAGCACTATCCAATCCTTCGTCACTAATAATAGCAGTGCGAAGTTGTGCCATTGTTTGTCCATTATCAATGGTTAAATCTGTAAGTAATCCAGTTAGACCTTTGTACTTAATTGCGATGTTTGCCATACTCGTGCTCCAACTGTGTTATGTAATGATACAGACTAGGTGAATCAGTTCTAATATCTGCCGCGTGTTTTGGCCCATTCACTCCACCGCCTGCATGTGAAGTTACTGCTTCTAATTCTGCGTATTGTTCATCCGGACTGTTGCTATACTGTGTGCAACCGTCACTGTGCAAATCTTCAATCTGCTTGAAGTGATTCTCATCCTGTGGTGCCGTGTTTTCGATAGCATCCAGTTCGGCAATTAGTTCTTGTATAAGTTTAAGTGCGCTCATACTGTATTTATATAAATATTTGTATGCTACTTATGGAAATTACAAAACCCAGTTCTACACAAGAACTAAAAATGCGTCTTAAAAGTTTTCAAGACTGGTTAACGCAGGGCAGTCATACACCTGAAGAAATCACAACAGAACTTGAAAATAACATGGGCGATATTGCTCGTATTGAAATGGAACGTTCACCTAATGTTGAAAAAGGTGACATGAATGCCAGTGCCGCATATGAACAGGATGATGATGAGGAAGGTGATATTCCTTTTGAAATTACACTGGTGTTCAGTGACAAAGAAGGCAGGATGACTATAACTAATCCTAAACCTCTTGTACAACGCATCTTGGATATGATGAAACACGAAATGATTCATCAGAGTCAAGCAAGAGCCAGAGACTTTGAAGATCATTCGCAGGGTACTGATCGTAGAAATATTTCTACAGAATATATGAGCCGCGGTGATGAAATAGAAGCATATGCGATGAATATTGCAGATGAACTTGTGCGCAAAGTAGACAAAGATGGCGCACTGCAACTTTTGCGTATGGCAGGAAAAACCGCCCAATTCAAAGATGAAATGGGCAATCTACTAAGTCCAGATTTACATGCTTATATGAGTATTTGGAATTACGACAGCAAGCATCCTGTAATAAAACGCTTGCTGAAAAGAATTTATCAGTTTATTAATATGCGCTAATATTCACATTTACATTGATGTTGTCGCCAACACTACGACTGCGTGTGCTTGACAGTACACCTGAAAGTCCTAGTGCTTCATAACCAATTTTGTAACCAGCCAAATATTCTTCGGTACGGCTGTTGTATTCAGTTGCACATTTTTGCACTTGACGATAACCTGTAATTTCTTTGTTCTTTTTGCTTTTCATATCGCTACCAATAAGACCACCAATAATAGCACCCATTGCACCAGTATTGTCGCCTTTCATAGTATTGTTAGCAATAGCACCACCGATAATGGCTCCTTCAAGATCCAAACCAAAAACTTGACTATCGGTGTTTTTGCCTTGTCCGTATACAGGAACTTCTTCAGTCCAACATTTTTGAACAGGATCTGTTACTGTTTTTGTTTTATAAACAGGCTGCACACTTGTTACTGTGCCTTGCACTGTATATGATTCTGCCATTGCATTAAAAGTAGTAAGTCCTACAACAACTGATACAATTCCTGCAAGACACATTAGTTCGCGTTTCATACTTTTCTCCTATTGTCGAAACAACTTATATTAATATAACACAAATACTTATTGTGTCAACCTTTTTTTACTGGGCTAGGACCATCTGTTTCCTTTTGATAGAACCAGCCTGCTAGACTATAGCGTGGATGATCTGCTGTAATACTAACAGGGCTAATAAAATGTTTGTTTATTCTATCTCCGCTAGTTTCACTTACATCCATTATAGCAAGTCTATTACCAAAGGGTTCAATACTATCAATGATAGTTCGTTCGTCCTTGTCCAATATACACAACTGTCCGCCCCATTGTGTGAGCCAAGTTTCGTTAAAATAAAATATATATGCACACCAACGTCTTGGATCATGATGTGCGTTTAGCCAAGCAGTGTGATCATAATAACTGTATGTAGGCTGGTCTGTATACATATTTGTAAAACCCGTAACTTCACTTACCAAATCGTGAAATGTATAATCAGGTTTACCAATAGTATAATCCTCAGTTACAACACGATTAAAGTATGTTACCTCTGGACTGTTGTGTACTTTATGATAGTCCTCTAACATCCAGTAAGCATAGTGCCAATAACTAAACTGTCCTCGGGCATCTTCTATAAACTGTGCATGATGTGGTGCAAATTCTTCACTGGTTTGATATCCGGCATGATATTTGTTATGACTACTGTGTATACATGTCCAAACACCATAATCTAGTTTTGGTACTGCATCGTATAATGCTTTGATGTATTTAGGTTTTAATACATTGTCTATGTAACAGTAGCGTTTTTCCTTGAATTGTTCTCGTGCTTTTTCGATATTTTCTCTGTTAAACATTAGTCCCAACGATAAAAAATATGGTTATCTATTTTTGTAACCAGTGTTATTGTTTTGTTCCAGTCTGGATTTACATAGTCTGCGTGATAGTGGGTAGCGCCTTCAACTATGCCACTGTACCTATCAAATGCCATTACTTCCAATGCTACGTCCTGCGCTTTGCGCCAACTAATATTGTTTTGAGGAAATGGTATAACATCTGCTTTACCATCACAATACCAACTAAACTGACAACGATTTTTGATAGGATAAAAAATTCTATCTTCGTCTGCTAGTGTTGTGTCATTGCGTGTTTTCCAACTCTCACGAATTGGCCCTTCAAACACTACTTCGCAAACTGTATCAGGAAAACGCGAATCTCTAACTCGATTCATTGTTACCTGTGCAACTGCAATCATTCCTGTTTTACTTTGGTTGTTTGCTTCAAAGTAAATATTTTGTGCCATACAATGCAGTTCGCTTGCATTAAGTTTCACAGGGTCTGCGTCACCAATTGCAGCATTACTAGTATTTAAGTATCCTACGGTCATTGCAACAAAAAAAGCACAGGTACTAAGCCCAATATATTCAAGGAATCGCATAGCAGATAACCTTTCAACTGTTTTTAACAACTGTTTACAGTATACAATACTATTCAATACTGTCAACCGTTTATTTGTTTTCCATTAGTTGAACTGCTTTATCGTAATCTTCTCTGTTTACAATACCTTCTCGAAGTAATTTTTCTCTGTTAGCCATGTGCTTCATAGCAATTTCTTCTTTAGATCCACCAAAGTATGCTACAGCATGTCCTTCTTCTATTAGGATGTCTGTGACTTTTGACCAGCGATCGTTTGTGCTATCATATACTCTAAAGTCTCCTAGTATACGACCAAACTTGCCCTTCATATCTTCGCCTTTGCGATCTTCTGTGGTAATAAGTTTGCCGCCATGCTCCATGAGTTCTTTTAGTCTTGACTTTGCTGCTTCTCCAAATAAATCTTCTACACGATCACTTGTGCGTGATTCTGGTGTGTCAATGCCCATTATACGCACACGCTCATCTTTCAAGCAAACGCCGAATCCTAGGTCAATGTCCACATCAACTGTGTCACCATCAACTACTTTGATGACTGTTACGTCATATTCATTCTGTGTCATACTTTCTCCTCCAAGAAATATACACATATTTACCAAAAAAATAGCACCCATTGGGTGCTAAGTTAACTGGGTGTTTATTGGTTAGTCCTAGCCTTCCCTATCCCGGGCATAGTTAATGGAAGGATGTAAGTATTGGTCCTGGCCCTCTACTTACTTAGCACTGTGACTGGGCATCTTAGTTTCTATATACCAAACATGTTGACGTAGTTTTGGATGATACTTGCGCATACGCAATTTCTTCCCTTCCCGAATCATGCTGATGCTTTTGCGAGCTACAAAATGATGTGTTGCATTTTCACGCTTCTCGCCTTCTGGAATCATCCAGGCTTTGCTGTCTTTGTTTTTCTTTGCTGCCATTATTTTGGTGCCTTCTTGCCACGCCAGTCTCCCCATTCCTGATCTGCTGGAACACGGATAAATGGCTTGTTTGTTTCGTTTGTGTTTGGATTTGCAATTGTAAGCATTACACGTTTACCTCGTGCCCATGCTTCTCGTTTATTTTTTCCCTGTAGTAAACTGCCTGTATATTCTAAACGCTGTAGTTTACTCCAGCGTGGATCCTGTGGGCGGCGTTCGCCTTTGCTTGTTTGTGATGATCTTTGACGCTTCTTTGCCATAATTGATTCCTTCTGTATAAGTTGGCAGATTCTGTTTCGAGGCTCTGCCGGGCCCAGAGATTATGCCGCTAGGCGCATCTCAGGTGCAAAATTGTCATTTGCTTTTACTTTGTTTCTTGCGATAACCGTGCTTGCGCCGGACAACTCCACGCACCTATTAACTGTCAGTCGATCCTATTTCGCCCCCATAAGCACACACCTTAATGTGTATTGGTGGAGGCGCGGGGTACTGCCCCCCGGTCCTGTCCAGCGTTGAGTTTGCTTCAACGTTGCAGTATATTTATAAACTATATTTCACAGTGTGTCAAGTGTTATTTCAAGCCTCGACCATCAATACTAAAATCATAAGTTAGATATTCGCCTGTGTTCTTGTCACCGGGCCGGATTGACTTATACCTGCCTAATTGTTGAGCAACACCGTTTTGAGTTCTGTCTTTGGCTCTCTGCATTTGTTTTTTATTGCTGTCAGTTGCAGGAATACTATAATTTTTTGGCATCATACGTTCTGGTTCTAGTACCCAAACATAGAGTTCTGACCCGTCTGTATTTTCTATGTGACTGAGATATAAACTTTCTTCGGGGATAGTTTGTTTAACAGGATAGCCCAACATGGTAGTGATTGTTTTATATCCAGTAAATGCACAAAAGAATGCAATAGGAATGATTACAAACATTATTAGAGCATTGCGCCAAAAATGCACTCCAATAGCAAGCACTATAATAGTAAGCACAATC
>Ga0255759_10002623_pt1 | contig 15961 bp, 17 predicted proteins | sample 101ome_20_FD_179959 | JGI IMG/M metagenome (GOLD analysis project Ga0255759, IMG submission 179959) | Coastal salt marsh microbial communities from the Groves Creek Marsh, Skidaway Island, Georgia - 101404AT metaG (version 2) | ecosystem: Environmental > Aquatic > Marine > Intertidal zone >...
AAGCATATCAGGTGTTGTCTTGTTCACAAGTAATGCACCAGGTTCAGGAACTGTACCAGGTTTTAATGAACACCTTGCTTCAAACCTGTCTAGGATATCAAAAGTATCATTAACTAAAACAGCTCCAACTTGAATAATCTGATCCCAAGTTGAAGACCTTCCAGTAGTTTCAAAATCATAAAATACGTAATTCATTATTTTTCTATTTCCTCAACTTTAATACCTTCTAAATCTTGAATCTTTTCAGCTCTGCTTTGAATTTTATCAGCTGAAACTTTTACATTTCTAAATTGCTCAGCTACCAAATTAAATCGCTTTTCAATATCAGCGGTTCTTTCAGATAACCTTCCAATATCTTTTCCAATTAAACCAATTTCTTTAATAATCATTTGAGCTTTTTTATTCATTTCACTATCTTTTAAAAAAACACGAAGGGTATTCAATAAACCCCACAAATAAGATGGAGATACAATTAACACATTTTTCTCACGTGCTTTTCCCATTAAATCATTTTCACTGTCTTGAATAGATCGATACACACTTTCAGATCTTACAAACATAATAGCGTGTGGCGCTGTTTCACCTGGAATAATATAGTCACCTGATATTTTCTTAACATTTTTCATTACATCTTCTTCAAAGAGTTTTTTATATTTCTTAATTTCTTCTTCAGATTCTGATGATTTAAATACTTTAAAATTATCAAGGACAAATTTACTATCAATTCCAATTCTAGAATTAGCATCACCAAAATCAATTAAACAATCCACTCGTTTTCCATTACTCAATGTTTCTTGAAATTTTAAATAATTTGAAGGTAACCGGTCCCGTAACAATTTCTCTAACTCGACTTCAGAAAACGCACCTCGTTCTTGTTTATCATCAAGCATATTCTGAAAGCTTTTAAAGGTCGTATCAATGGAAGATTGCATGGTCCCCATATTCTTTGCCGCTTCCTCTAAAACAGTAAACCTGCGTGAGAGTTCACTCAGCTGAGAACTTAAAACCGATGAATCTTCTCCCCCATCTTTTTTCTTTAAAACCGAAAACAGGATAAATCCAACAACAGCTCCACAGGTAATATAAAGTACAATTTCCATCATTTTTAATTCAGCACATGTAAGGAAATATAATTAAAAAACTCTAACCATTAGCTTCCCAATACAATGTTAACTAATGGTTAGAATATAACATGATTCTTACCAGTAGTAAGATCTGTTTTTCTTTTTTACACAAACCCTAGATGAGCCAAGTTTTCCTTGGTTAATCGCTGTAAAAGGATCTACCCATCTAATATATTTTCGCTCATCATATTTGAGGCGATTGAGTGAAAATGGGTTTGTTTCCCGAGTAAGTTTTTTTTTCCTACTCATGCCTTCTTCATTTCTCGGAAAATATCAATCAAACGATAATACTGATTATACAAACGCTGCCTAATTGTACTAAGCTTGATCATCGAATTATCATCCATACAATCTCGTTTGAAAGCACGACCGATGATTTCTACATGCTCTGGAACTTCATTTACAAAGTTTTCAAATGATTTTGATGAAAATGATCTTTTAAAACTTTCAGTTTTAAATTCATTAATTTCAATCTGCATATTCATCATGATTCCAGTTTCTACAGTATTAAGTCTTCGAAGATTCCAACCAGTTGCTATAATTTGAGATGCGGTTTCATCTTGAATAGCATTTTCTGGCTCTAAACTTTTAATCATAGCAGACTTATAATCCTCAAACTCCTTGGCTTTTTCACCAATAATTAAAAGGTTTTCTGCATACAATCCGTGACTTAAAGCATTGCTTCTTACTTTTTGTTTTCCCCAATAAGACTTGGGACCAGTGCTTTTTTTAGCATTGAGCTGATTAGCAACCCATTGTTTTGCTGTAGTCATATCTCCTACTCCTTTCCTTTTTTGACTGAATAAAGATATGAAAGACGGTCTTTCATTTGCTCAATAAGAAATGCATGATAGCTGTCCATAGGTTTCAAACCTACAAACATTTCTAGTTCAAGTATTTCCTGATCAATGGGATCATTAGAAACTGACCCTCCAGATTTTAGCGCATACCTAATATTAGAAACAGGCGCCATTTGTTGGGTAAAAGCTCTACTTAAACTTCCATAATTTAAGCTTTTATCCATTAAAGAACCCATACTTTGTATGGGCTGTATTTTGTTATTATGCTTAGACATAATTGCTCCTTATTAAAAAATTAAAAAAACCAAGGTAAAACCTTGGACAAATTATTGTGGTTCTTGATTAATGATTAGTGATTCTTGTTTTTTGTTTCTTGATAAAAAGCATTTTTTTGATGCTTAAATTCCTAATATATTTTTTTGTTAATACTCTCAAGAGAACAAAATGTGAAACTTTAAAAAAAATGTTATAGATTCTTAATTGATTCTTTATGACAAAATCTAAATTTCAAGCAGTCAGTCTTTTTAGTGGTGCAGGTGGTCTTGATATCGGATGTAAGTTAGCTGGTGTTGATGTCAAAGTTGCCATTGATAATGATGCTGATGCAATTGAAACTTTGAAACTTAACAATCAATTCAAAACAACGACTATTTTAAAAGAAGATATTAAAAATTTTGATCCAAAAAAAGTAGAAAAATATCTCAATGGTAAAAAAACAATTTTAATTGGCGGTCCACCGTGCCAACCTTTCTCAAAAAATGGCTACTGGGTAAAAAACGAAAATAGAAAATCAAATAAGGATCCAAGAAATTGCATTCAAAACTATTTTGATTTTGTAAAAGAGTTAAACCCAGATGGGTTTTTATTAGAAAATGTTGAAAGCATGCTGCATCCAACAAACAAACAGGCAGTAAACTATGTTTTACATAAATCTAAAAGGCTTGGATATAAGCTAAAAATGGTCAAAACAAATGCTCTTGATTATGGAGTTCCACAAAAAAGAAAAAGAATATTTTTCGTAGGATCACAAAAAGATTTTGTTTTAGATGAACCTCAAAAAACCCATTATGATCCAAATGAACTTGATTTATCAAATGATAATTTAAAACCTTACGAAACTGTGGGAGACCATATTAAAGAATTTGATAAAGCAATTTACAAAGAAGATTTTGAAAATGCAACTAAAGGAACTTATTACAATGAACTTAAAAAAGTTCCCCCTGGAAAAAACTATCTTGCTTTGTGCAATCAGAAAAACTCTAAATTTGTAAAAAATACTAGATTTTGGAATTTCTTATTAAAACTTGCTCCTTCTCTACCTTCTTGGACAATCGCCGCTCAGCCAGGTCCGTGGGTAGGTCCATTTCATTGGAACAACAGAAGATTAAGAGTTCCAGAAATTGCGGCCATTCAAACTTTCCCAAAAAAATACAAATTCTTTGGAAGCCGAAGATCTATTCAAAAACAAATTGGAAATGCAGTGCCTCCATTACTTGGAAAAGCGATGTCTAAATTTCTAGTAGATAATTTAGCTTAACCAAGAAATATTTTTTTTCCAGATATCATCGATAGTGCAGATTTTATTATTTTCAAACCAACAAAGGCATATATTTTCGCTTTTGATAAAATCAACATAACTATCTTCAAGATATCTTTTGGGGTTTGAATTTAAAATCAAAAATAAATCAGTTTTTTCTTTTATTTTTTGGCCATAGTTTGAATATAAAAAATAATATTCTTTAAGCTGCAAAATCGCATGACGAAGCTGGATCTTTAAGTTTTTTTCTGTAAATGATTTAGCCTCAAATAATTTTCCTCGATTTTCAAATTCAGAATATAAATCAATATGTTTAGTTGATTTATAAATTAAGTTTTTATTGAATAAAATCTTGGATAATTTTTTTAGTATATTTTCATGAACTTGATTAGCGCGATCAGTTGCAACCTGTTGGTCTAAATAATCAGTAATATTTTCTAAATTTACTTTTCTGTTATTAATTTCCTTATTAAAATCATAATCAAAAAAAACTCCTGTTTTTTCATTTGCTGAAAAACTATCCTCATCATCAATTTTAATATTATATTCATCATCAACTAATTTATACACATCACCAGTTTCAATTTTTTTCTTTATTAAACTGGCATACTCTGAAAGTTTTTTAGAGTTTAATCTTTGCCCTTGAGCAAACATATCCCAAACAACTTGTTGGCCCTTTCCTCCTCTTTGTAAACCTTTGGCTTTTTTTACAGGGTCATTGGTAACAAAATTTTGTATCTTCATTGATATTCCAGTTGGATTCCTAAATTTTTTTGCAGATTTTTCATGATAGAATTTTTCAAATGGAAAAAATTCAATAAGTTTTGCTCTTTGATTGCACAAATTACTCACTTCAATAATTTCAGGATCATTTGGATTTAGTACATTTCCATGCTTTGCATAAATATCGAGACACATTATTAACTCATCAAAATCAAATGCATTATTAAAATGTTTTATTTTTTTTTCAATTTCATCAAATATCTTTTTAGTAAAAACAATTTTGAAATTTTTTAAAATTAAAGGCAATAAAAACATATTAAAACTTAATGACCAAGTAGCCTCCTTAAAATTTCTATCGAAAGGATCTCTTCTTATATATTTGTAACTATCATATCCTTTAGCTTGAGCATTGCTCAATACAAAAGATCTTGTATAAAGACTTTGCATTGTTTGTAGTCTTAAGGTCTTATAAGACCAAATTGTAAATGTTTTTGTCTTATAATCATAGCCAAGTAAAATAATCTCATACTCTTCAGCGGAATAAGATAAGAGAATTTGTTTTAATCTTGGGGAAATTTGAATTGTTCTTTCATCTTTGTTTGTTCGCCCTCTTCTAACATCTTCTATTTCATAAAAATAAATAACAAATTTTTTATCATCAAATTTTAATTTTAATAATTTTGGTTCATGTGGGATTTGTTCTACCGAGTGACTGATTAACTTTTGATCAAAAGAATATTTTATAATTTTATCAATCATGATAACCAGAGTTATCATAATATTTTAAATTAATGAAAATTTTAAGTTTATTTTCTGGAGGTGGAGGGATTGATATTGGCTTTAAACAGGCTGGTTTCAAAACCATTTTTGCCACTGATAACTGGAATATTGCGTGTGAAACGCTTAAAAAAAATAAAATTTCAAAAGAAATCTTATGCGACGATATAAGAAATATTGATTTTAAAAAATTAAAAAAAAATAAGTTTGACTGTATTGTTGGGGGTCCTCCATGTCCTCCATATTCTAAATCAAGATTTTATTTAAAAAGTAAAAAAAGAGCTCTTGAAGATGAAAATTCTTTTACTTTAATTTCATATTTTGAAGCAATTAAAATTATCAAACCAAAATGTTTCTTTTTTGAAAATGTTAATGGTTTTGTTTTTAAACCACATATGGCAGCATTCAATTACTTAAAAGAACAATCTGAAAAGCTTGGTTACAATATCACTTATAAAGTAATAAATTCAGCAAATTATGGTGTACCACAGATAAGACAAAGATTTATTTGTGTAGGTTTTCAAAAAAAATTTGGCCATTTTGAATTTCCAAAAGAAACACATTGTAATCCGGAAGTTCAAAATGATCTTTTTTTAAAACCATGGGTTAACTGTGATGAAGCAATAGGGGATTTAGACTTCACTACAAAAGATGATAATTTAACTGTACCGGGCGCTAAACATAGTCACTTATTAAAATTGATACCGCCAGGAGATAATTATTTATTTTTCACTAAAAAAAGAGGTCATAAAAAACCTTTGTTTAAATGGAGATCAAGATATTGGTCCTTCCTTTTAAAGCTTTCACCAAAAAAACCATCTTGGACAATCCAAGCAAGTTTTTCAAATAATATGGGTCCTTTTCATTGGAAGAATAGATACTTAAAAATTTCGGAAATAAAAAGAATTCAAACTTTTCCAGATAGTCACAAACTAGAAGGAAGTTTTAATGATCAATGGAAACTCGTAGGCAATGCTGTTCCACCTCTTTTGGTAAAAACAATAGCAAAAAAAATTAAGTCACTAATATTTTAGGTATCGGTAGCAAGGAAACCAGTTCCTAATATTTTTGGAATATAAACTCTAAAATAAGGGATATTTCTAAGTTCCATTCCATTAAATTTTTTTATTTCACCTGTTTGTTTAGATTTAATATCAAATCGATAAAGTTGAATTGTCGCTATAGTATCTGCTCTTCTCAAACTTTTTCCTCCAGCAGGCGTTCCATAAGGTGAGTTTTTATTTTGAGTTGGTGTCCATGGTTTTGGCTCTGGTCTTGTTAAAAATTCATAATGCAAAAATGCTTCGCCTGGTCTATTTAGATTTGCTCCTGACTCGATAGGTATTCGACTATTTTGATCATTAAATTCAACATCATCTACTTTTCTCTCTGATCCACTATCCCTGATAATCATCACAGCAGCCTCAAGATCTTTTTTTCCTTTAGACTTCCACCAATCAGAAAGGTTAAATAAAACATTGTAATCATTAATATTTTCATCAAAAAAATTTATTTTTTTTAAATATTTTTCAATAAGATCGTTTAGACTTAAATTTTCAATAACACTAATATCTCTCAAGCCTTGTTTATAAGAATGATCTGTAATTTCAGATGCAGATTTTACTGGTCCGCAATTTACAAGCTCTTCGTAAATTCTTTGATTTTCTTTTATGCTATCAATATCAAGTTGGTGTGATTTATTATCTACAATAACGCCGCCTAATGGATATTTATTTACTTCTGCTCTTATAATACTTCTTCTTGTAGGAGATCTATGAAAAGGAAAAGCTCTTTCCAAATCAATTTTTAAATTTCCTTCTTTATCCAAAACATCTTGAATTTTCTCTCTTATAATTATTTCATTGTCAGCTTGATCTTTGAAATTTTCAATTAAACCTAACGGTAAGTAAACTCTGATATAACCAGCAATATCTTTTTTGTATCCAAAAAATCTAGCTCGTTGATAAACTGTATCATCATCCCCAGTTTCTCTCGCAATATATGATACCGTTAAACCTTCAATTGTATATCCTCTCTCCAAACCTATTCCTCCAACTAGAATTCTTGCATACTCCCCATCTTTTCCCCATTTAATCTCAGGCATTTTACCTCTGCCCTTAGCATTAAATTTTATAATATTTGGAACTATCGCATCTAGAGCTTTTGAAATTAAAATTATAAATTTGTCATCAAAATTTGGAACCTTATCTTCTGTTTTCTTTAGTTCGTTATAACTTTTTTTAAATTCTTCAAATATTTCTGAATACGAAATGTCTACTCGCGTTCCATTTATAAAATTTAAAGCCTTTGATTTAAAAGCTTTTTGATATCTTTCAATTTCTCCTTTAGTCCAATTCCACCATCTCTCATGGGTTGGTCTACTAACAGCGGGATGAATTAACATGGAGCGAGACTTTTTGTTTATATGCTCATCAGCAGCCATGCCGGAAGCTACACCTAAAACAAAAATTCTAATTGCCTCACCCAAAGTTTCTGGTTTCTCTTCTGACTTTGGTAGGTCGTCATCAATTTGTATTACATGATTTTTAAAATTTTCTTTATCTTTGAAATAATATTGTGCTCCAGTGTAATTGGATCCTGGTTTTAATATTGTTGCTGATTTTGGATAAAGATAATTAACAGTTTCAATTAAAAACTGTGCCATTGGTGTAGCGGTATAACCTAAAAAAGTATGAAGATTTAAAGACTGCCTTAATCTTTTTATTTTTCTATGTGTTGTGCTTTCAGGCGTCTCAATAATTATTTTTTTTCCAACCTCTAATTCAATATCTTCTTCCAATTCTTTGATATCAAAATTTAATTTTTTTAAAGAATCGATATTTTCATTAAATTTTTTTGATATAGTTTCAATTGTATCACCTTTTTTAGTTTCATAAGTTTTTGCTTCATCAATATTAATCTTCTTTTTTGTATCCATTGAATAATGATCTGCTTCATCATCAATTATTATTGCAGGGACTTTGGATAAATTAATTCCACTTTGTGCGGCATTTTCAAAAATATCGGTTATCTTTTGTATTGTGGTATGATGCTTCATTGCCACTAATAGTAATGATGGCTTCTCTTTTTCTTCATATAAAGGATTATCTTGATAAGAAATGATATTTTTTAATTTTATATTTGCCTGTTCGGTATCCGCTTTACCTTTTCCAATATCAATTCTGTTCCAACCATACATGTCCAGAGATTCATAAACTCGATCTTTAGTTTGTTCTGCTAAATTTGATACATGACCAGATAAAATTATTATAAGTTTAAAACCATTATCTCTTGCAACACAAGCCACTGCTTCCATAGAGGTGGTCTTTCCACTTTGAATATAACCAAGAACTAAATTCGTAGATGATATTCTTTCTTTTGAATTATCAAATTTCGGGTTTATACATTTGGAGACAACATCTACTGCATCAGTAGTTATATTTTTAATATCCTCATCTAAGATATTTTTTTTTCTTAAAAACTCTTTATACTTATTTATAAAGTAACCATCATCTTTTGGTTTCCATATATTCATATTTTTATTAAGTCCTTGGTGGTAAATTTCTACACATATTATTAAATCTCTGCCTTACCAGAGAAGCTTCCCTAACACCATCCGTTTGCCAAACAAAAATTTCTGTAATTGAAAAATATGAAATTAATATACTGATACCTGAAATATTTTCTGAAAAAAATCTTTCTATAAAAGGATGCTTTAAGTTTATAAATATTTTTAAATCCTTATTTTCCTTATCTTTAATTTCAATTTCATAAACATAATCAGCATTTGAATCATATTCATAATTAACACTAATTTTCCAATTTTTACCTTCAAATGGAACTGATAATTTAAGAGTATCACTCTCTTCAGCAAGAGTATGTTTCTCTGTGATAGGTTTTGTTTGAATTTTGGTTGAAATAGTTTGTTGCAAACCTTTCTCTATAAATTTTGCTACTTGTGACATTTCCTTCTTGGATTTTTTTCTAATGTCATCACGTTCTAAATCTTCTGACCAATGTCTAGCTTGGTTTATTAAAGATTTTTCCTCTTCATCATCAATAAATTCAATATTTTTTTTTAATATTGAAACAAACTTAGACTTTTCATTTTCGCTCCAGATAAAATCATTCTTGGAAAAGGCTACTGCCATGTCATCAAGATGAATTTCTCCAAAGATAACTTGCTGTCTTCTATCATTAGATTGACCAAAAATTTCGGTTGGTTTGTAAGAATTAACTATTAGCCTTCCTCTTCTAAAAAGGGAAAATCCATTTTGTTTTGTACTTCCTTTTTTTCTAATTGCTACAAAACCACTTACTGGTTTATGAAGAAAATCAAATTCAAAATTTTTTTTCCACTTGTAAGACTTCGGGCTTTTTATGATTCCATCTAGCCAATCTTTATAATATCCAGATTTTCTAATTTCAGGTAATTCGTATGAAATTTTTTTATTATCAACTAATATTTCAATTTCGCCTTTATTAATTAAATGTCTATACATAGAAGATAATTCTTCTTTAATTCTTGCAACAGCCTGTCCTCTAGGTTTGTGGTTTAATTTGTTTAATCTAATTATTGTATAACCTTGGTCTTGAGGGGCCCGATGTGTTGTAACATCAAGTTCACTAATTTGTTTTTCTTGAATTTTCTTTATATCAAATTCAACTAATCTATAAAAATTTTCTCCTATAGCTGTCGTATGAACGCTCCATTTATCAGCAAACCAGCAGGCTGCAATTTTCATTCCCACACCAAATTCAGAAAGTCCAGTTCTATCTGGTGGAGGCCTTCCCGTTTCAAAAGCTGCCTGATACCTTTCTGAATTAATACCAGCAGCATTATCTCTTATCTCTATTTCATTTGGCAAAAGATTTATTTTAATTTTTAATTTGTAGTCAGGATTTATTCTTTTAAGTTGTTTTTTATGTTTGAAATAACTCTGTACCGCATTATCTACAAACTCTGCTAGAGCATACCACTCATTATAGCTCATATTTTTTAACAAGCCCAAAAGACCTACAGTTGGTGCAATATTAAGTTTTTTGATTTCTTGCATGAGTAAACTATAAATTAAAATATTTGATAACTATCAAAATGTAAAAGAAAATTTTTGGATAATTTAAATTTTTTGTCTCTGATTATCTTTTTTATAAAGATTAACCCATTCTTTTTTTGCTTCTTCTATAGACATATTATTCCAGCGCTCTGCTAAATGAGTTGGGATAATTGATCTGCAATCTTTACATGTAACTTGCTCAAGAACACTTGCCCAAGCATTCCTTTTTTTATTTGATACAGGTTCTTTGCTTAATGAAATGCGACCTTCTTCTTTAGTCGATCCACAATCAGGACATATAAAATCATTCATAATTTTATTTAGAATTAAAAATATCTACCATATCAAATTCCTTAAAATCTCTTCTTTCCAAAGGGCTTTTATCATCATTAAATACATGGTGATCTAGATAACTTAATTCTTTAGGATAATGTTTTGTAAAGAAACCGCTAGCATTTTTATGTGGAACAATAACTTTAAATTCATAATCATTTTCAACTAAAAAATTACCAAGTTCCTCAAGATCAAAATCTAAAGGATTAAACTTCTTTTGAATTAAAGAAATATTATAAGGAGATGTCTTCTTTTTATTAATTGCAATTTCTGTTTTTAATTGTTTGCCATTAATATTGATGTTTTTTTTATAAACTAAATACTCATCAAAGTAACTCGCAAACGATACTATATTATTCATTATTTTTTTTTAACATTTTATAATAAAGATTTCTTTAGTTTATTTTTAAATTGAATAAGAATAGATTTTATTCAAATTTAACTAATAGGAGGTATCATGGGATATATTGAGTTTGCTGTTCTTAGTATTTCAACAATTGTTAATAAAAAATACAAAGATGAAAAATTAGCTAGCGATATAATGAAAATAGCATCTGAATGTGGTATTGGAAATGCCATCATGAGTGGTGATGAAGGGGCTTCACCAAATCAAAAAAATAATAAAGCAATCATTGAAATTACTGATAGATGGAAAAAGGAATACTCTAATTATTTACCTTAATTAATTTAATAAAAAGGGCATTTGACCTCCTTAGTTTTTTAATGTTTTTTTAATTAGTTTTTTCCCGTAGGTGAAAATACTGTTTATTTTGTTTAGATAATTTAGTTTTTTATTTATTACTTTGTCTATTGGTCCATCTTTCTTTTGATGAACATAAACAATTTTTCCAATTACTGGATCGTCATCGGGTAAGTTAAAGTATTTAGCGTCTTCTTTTGTGAAACGTTTATAGTGGGCCATATTTCTCCTTTAGCTATTGTTTTAATCCGCAGCAAGTAGAGCAATTTCTAAATCACGGATATTTTAGTTATAAAATATTTACCCTAAGTTTCAAATATTTATTTCATCTTTCATTTTACCATTTTCCTATTAATGTAAAAATAATACATCGTTGGTATATTAATAATAATCCAGAGAAATTTTTCATTTAAATGAATTGGAATCAAGGGATTATACAAAACAACAATAAAACCAAATATCCAAACTTTAAAATTAATATTTTTTTTATAAAAATTTACTGCAAAATATAAAGCGCAACCCGAAACTATTAATCGAGAAATCATATAGTAACCAATAGGTAGAGGTAAAAGACCAATAACTAAAGCAATGATTGGAGCGATCCAAAATATACTAGTCTCTTTTTTTTTGATATCCATATCCTTCATAACTTTTTCAATCTTAGGTTTGTTTTCTTTAAAGACAGTTTCAACTTTATTTAAATTTTTGTCAGAGAAAATATGTAAAATTAAATTTTTCATAAGAGTAAAAAAGAAAGAGACTAAGGAAAAAGTTTCTTTAGATACAGATTTTATAATTCTAAAAATAACTATCAATAACAGTAAATTAGGTATTATTCCTAAGGGTATAAATGCGTAAAGAAATGGCTTCGCCTGTTCACCAAAAAAGTAAGCAATTAAAAAGACAGCCCCTGTAATTAAGATAGATGATCCGATTGCAGATAAAAATAAAAATAGGCTACTTTTACTTAGAATTTTTTTTAACATACCGCTAATTTTTATAAACTTACCAAATTTCTATTAAGCTTTTAAGACCAAAATCGAGCTTCTGAATTTAATGTTTTGGTTTATTTGAGTTTGTTAATCCATAAACAACGCCGCCGATGACAACGAGGCTATTTTAAGATAACCGTCTTTCATTAAATTCTTTGCAAGTTGTGATGGCTTTGTTGAAAGCTTGAGTTGAATCTGCAAGGTTCCATTTGTTGTGATCAATATCAAAATAAGCGTTGGCGATGAAATTACCTCGGTTTACGATTTTAATTTGATAATTGGTAATGCGGCTAAAAAACTTTGATAAATCATTTGCATCATAAGTGCCTAAATAAAACATGGCTCGGTGCCCCATAAGAAATGGTGAGGTATAGACTGTTTTTGCCCAGGTTCGAACTCCATTAATAACAATAGGAAGGTCTTTACCTTGAAGGGTATTAAAATCTTTATTGTTTTCAGCTGAATAAACTGAGAAATAATAATTTACTCGGTTACAATTTTTCTTTGAAAAATTAAAAGATAATTTATCACCGTGTGTAACCTCTCCATTAAACTCTAAAGAAACAAACTTCTTAAATGTTGTAATTTTCCATTTCTCTTTAGAAAATGTAGGTTGAGTTAAAACAAAAAGGACAAGGAAGGATTTTAAAAATAGTTTTTTCATCACTATCTTTTCAATTAGCAATACAGCTAATTTAAGTCTGAATTGTTAAACGTGTGCCTTATTTCTTAGAGCTAGTTAATCCATAAGTAACGTTACCAATTACGAAAAGACTATATTTTTACTATTTTGAAATACAGTTGTTTCCCTGATAGGACCAACTGGTAATTTTTCCTTCTTTAGAAATAACAAATGAAGTTTTACAACTTAGAGGTATTACTGTTCCAGGAGAAGATGTAACGGTAGTCGTGGTACCGCCATAAGGATTGTAAGTAGTATTAGAGTTATTTGTTCCAGGTAAATACATTGAGCCTGATCTTACAAATGTTAAAATCTTGCCTCCATCATCTTTATTATAAACTGCGTTTGGAGCTCCCCATCTTTCAACTAATTTATCAGATGAATGTCCGATCCAAGTATCTAGAGCTGCTTTGTATTTTGCAGTTGTTGCAAAACAACCCGTTAAAAACAAACTTGAAAAAAATAAGCATATGATTTTTGCGCTTAAGGTTTTTTTCATAATTAAAGTACACTATCAATCTGCTCTAGTTGTGTCCACATTGATTAAGAAATTAACTAAAAAGAAGGAAAATTTAGTGCTTCTAACTTTAAACTTATTAACTGTTAGTTATTTCTTGGGATTAGTTAAACCATAAGCAACGCCGCCAATGACAACGAGGCTGGCGAGAACAAGGTGAAGGGTTAAGGTTTCGTTCAGTAATATGATTCCTCCAAAGATCGCTAGGGGTGGAACACTAAGTTGAGCTAGTCCTGCACGAGATGCGCCTAGATGAGGAAGGATGGTATACCATAAAGAATAACCACATCCGCTGGTAATTGCTCCTGAAATAATGGCTAACAGTAATCCTGTTTGATCAGCAGGTTTTGGATCAGATAAAGGAAACAATATGATGACTGTCACACAAATAATTAAAGCCACACAAAAATTAAGGGCGGTTTCTGGAATAGGATCCGTTGCTTTTCTACCAAGTAAAGAATAACAACCCCAACCAATCCCTGCAATCACCATTGCGGTAACTGCACCAATGGGTAACAAGATTTTTCCTTCAGGTAACAACAACCAAATCAGACCTGATAACGCTATAACCGCACCAATGATACGTCTTAGCGTTAAAACTTCTTTCATCATCATGGAGGCAGCAAACATAGTGAGTTGCACAGAACCAAAGAGTAACAAGGTTCCAAGTCCAGCATCGAGTTTCAAATAAGCAAGAGAAAACCCTAGCATGTAAGTGGCTAAAGATATTCCTCCTAAAATTCTAAAGGATATGTTTTGTTTTATAATCTCAAAAACCTTTAACCGTCTAATGATCAAACTAATCACAATTAAAGTAATCGCCCCAGCTGCAACTCTATAAATAGCAAAATCTCCAACTGAAATATGACCTCCTGCAACCGCCATTCGGTTAAGAACAGAATTTGATGCAAACGCAATTAAGGTTAAAACCGCTGCAATGGAAAGACGAAGCATTTAAATGAGATTATCAAATAAAGCTTATAAAAAGCAATCTAACATGTGGCCTGTGAATTATTTATATAAGAGTATTTTTTTTAAAAAAGGTTATATCTACTTCAAACTAACCTAACCAAAACATTTTATGAAAAACAAAGCATCATTTAATTTATTTTTTTCTATTATTTTAATTTGCCTATTAGGCATTGGTCACCAAGCTGAAGCCAAAATTGGAAATAACGGTCGTATACCTGAGAAATATAGTCCATCGCTAAAGCAGATGCAGTTTGCATTGGAATATTATTTTTTAAATGACTTATCTAGATCAAAACGAGTTACTATCAGACCCAACCCTAATCCTAGTAAGTTGGAGTTTGCTGTTCAAAATGACAAAAGCGTAGATCAAGCGCTTAACAAGACAGGTTTGTTTAGTTATCTTTTATATAAGAATGGAAAAGTTGTGGTTGATGCAAAATCACCTGGAAACCGTTTTGGTGCTTTGTTTAATGATAATACAGGTTTAAACTCTCAATCTGTTGGAAAAAGTTTTGCTGGTTATTTACTTGGTCATGCCATTTGCCAAGGTTATATCTCTAGTCTTGATGAAAAAATGAATTGGCCTTTACTCAAAGGCACCTTGTACGAAGGTCAGCCATTAATTAATTTTGTGAATATGAAAACGGGTGACTCTAAATATTTCAGAAGTTCTGATGTAAAGTTTAAAAACAAAAAAAAGAGGAAAAATGTAAATAGAGAAACTATTAAATACTGGGGTCAGGAACTTAAAGGTAAAAAAAATTCAAAAAATGCAAGGTTTTCATATAACGGTTTATTATCAAACATTATTCAAAACTATATAATGTATAAAACTGGAAATGATTATTATGCATTTCTAAAAAAAGTTTATACCGACCAAGTTGGTCTAGCTAACTTTATGCATATAGTTAAAATTAAAGATGACAAAGCTAAGACTGCAGATGGTTTTTTAAGAAGTACTACATTTGCAAGTCGTTATGATTATTTAAGAATAGCAAGAGCAATGTTAAATGACTGGCAACAAGATACTTGTGTTGGAAAATATTTAAAAGAAATTGATGAAAGAAGAATTAAAGGTCTTCCTAAAAATAAACAAGATCACAATGCCTCTTGGAACAGTTACAGTTATGGAGGTTTTTTTCATATGAATATTCAGGGAACTAAGGGAAAAGTATTTGGGATGAATGGATATGGTGGTCAAAATGTTTTTATCAATTTTGATACTGGAACCATTGTTGTCGCTCATGCAGTTCATAACAACTACAACTACAGAAAATTAGTTTTTTCAGCTGTAAGTAAATAATAAATTTAAAGTTTATGTACGAGGTATAAACTTGCAGCAACAGCTGGGCCTATTCCAAATGCAAATATGAGTGTTCCAATTCCAACGGTACCTCCAAGATACCAACCGATTAAAACTACTGTAATTTCAATTGAAGCTCTCACAAATGCTATAGGTAAATTAGTAACTCTAGTAAGCCCTGTCATTAAACCATCACGAGGACCTGGCCCAAGATTAGCGACTAAATAAATTCCACTTCCAAGCCCCACTAACAAAACAGAAACGATTGCTAAAATATATTTTGACACAATCGATGTTGGTGGATCAAAATAAATTAATGTTAAATCAATAACCCCTGCAATAATGATAATATTCATTATCGTTCCAATGCCAGGCTTTTGTTTTAAAAAAATCCAAAGTGATAATACACCGACACTAACAAGAAACGTAGAAGTCCCAATCGTA
>Ga0255759_10002624_pt1 | contig 15960 bp, 14 predicted proteins | sample 101ome_20_FD_179959 | JGI IMG/M metagenome (GOLD analysis project Ga0255759, IMG submission 179959) | Coastal salt marsh microbial communities from the Groves Creek Marsh, Skidaway Island, Georgia - 101404AT metaG (version 2) | ecosystem: Environmental > Aquatic > Marine > Intertidal zone >...
CAAGATCAGAATTGATTCATTGTGTTATCTTCGCCAGCAGCTTTTAGGGCAGCTTCACCAGCAAAATATTCTTTATGATCATCTCCCATATCAGAACCTGCCATGTTTTGATGTTTAACACATGCAATACCTTCTCTAATTTCTTTTCTTTGAACATTTTTAACATAACCTAGCATACCGTCGTCACCAAAATATGCTTTTGCCAGGTTATCAGTTGATAGTGCAGCAGTGTGATAGGTTGGGAGAGTTATAAGGTGATGGAAAATTCCAGCTTCTCTAGCTGCATCAGCCTGGAATGTTTGTATTTTTATATCAGCTTCATGGGCTAGCTCAGTGTCATCATAACTAATGTTCATTAAGTCAGCTCTATCATACGGTGAAACATCTTTACCTGATTCTTTCCATGCATCATATACTTGTTGTCTAAAATTCAGAGTCCAATTAAATGATGGGCTGTTGTTATAAACCAACTTAGCATTTGGAATCACTTTTCTAATCTCATTAACCATGCCACCAATTTGTCCTATATGAGGTTTTTCTGTTTCAATCCATATTAAATCAGCACCATTTTGAAGACTTGTAATACAATCAAGAACACATCTCTCTTCACCAGTACCTTCTCTGAATTTATAGAGATTTGAGGGTAATCTTTTTGGTCGAACTATTTTTCCATGTTGATTGATCATTACATCACCATGCTTTAGATTTGTTTCATCAACTTCTTCTGTATCTAGAAATGAGTTATATTGATCACCTAAGTCACCATCTTCTTTTGTAATTGCAATTCTTGCAGTAAGTCCTGCTCCTAAAGAATCAGTTCTAGCAACTATTACACCATCATCAACACCCAGTTCTAAAAATGCATATCTAACCGCATTTATCTTTGCTAAAAATTCTGCATGAGGTACTGTTACTTTACCGTCTTGGTGGCCACATTGTTTTTCATCAGAAACCTGATTTTCAATTTGAATAGCACAGGCGCCAGCTTCTATCATTTGTTTTGCCATTAAGTATGTTGCTTCCTCATTTCCAAATCCTGCATCAATATCTGCGATTATGGGAACAACATGTGTTTCAAAATTATTTATTTTCTCTAACACTTTTTGTTTTTGAGCATCATCTGCTTTATCCAACTCTCTATATAATCCACCAAGTTCTCTTGCATCTGCTTGTTTTAAGAATGTATATAATTCCTCAATTAATGATGCTACTGCAGTTTTTTCATGCATTGACTGATCGGGTAAAGGTCCAAAATCAGACCTAAGTGCTGCCACCATCCACCCTGATAAATAAAGATATTTTCTTTTATTTGTTCCAAAGTGTTTTTTAATAGAAATTAATTTTTGTTGGCCAATAAAACCATGCCAGCATCCAAGTGATTGGGTATAAGCAGATGGATCATTATCATATGCTTCCATATCAGATCTCATAACTCCTGCAGTATATTTTGCAATATCTAATCCAGTTTTAAATCTGTTTTGTAAGCGCATTCTTGCAACGCTCTCAGGTGCTATATTATTCCAATTTGAATTTTTTATATTTTCAATATTATGAGCTTTAATTATCTCGTCACTTAACTTCATTTAACTTCCTGTAGTGAATTATGGGTAGAGTAAATAATAGTTAAATATTTATGTCAAATGCATAATTAAAGAGCTATATAAAGGGATTTTTATATGAATATATATGTAGTTTTGCTACAAAAAATTATTATTTTGCTAAATTTGAAGCAATCCCTGTGTATGTGTGAGGAGTTAATTTAGATAACTTATCTTTAGATTCATCGGTTATATCTAAGGACATAACAAATTCTTTATAAGTTTTTTCAGATAATTTATTGCCTCTTGATAAAGATTTTAGTTGTTCATATGCATCAGGAATTCCTTCATATCTCATTATTGTTTGTATTGCTTCAGTCAGAACCTCCCAATTATTTAAAAGTTCTTTATTAATTGCATCCAGATTAGGAGTAATTTTATTCAATCCCTTTTCAATAGATTTTAAGCCAAGTAGCGCATACCCAAAACCAAGTCCGATATTTCTTAAAACTGTAGAGTCTGATAGGTCCCTTTGTAATCTTGATTTTGATAATTTATTTGCAAAAAAATCATTTAATGAATTTGAGATAGAGAAATTACCTTCACTATTTTCAAAATCAATAGGATTTACTTTATGAGGCATTGTAGATGATCCAACTTCGTTTTTATTTAACTTTAATTTGAATATATCGTTAGAAATATAAATCCACATATCTTGAGCAAGATCGATGTATATATTGTTTATTCTGTTTATTGAATGGTTTGTTTGAGCAATCCAATCATGAGGTTCAATCTGAGTAGTAACAGGAGATTGTTTAATTTTAAAATAATTTATAAATTTTTTGTTTTTGATTTGCCAATTAATACTATTATCAACGATATTAAAAGTATGATAATTTCCTGTGGCACCACTAAATTTAGCCATTGGCTTAATTGATTTTAGTATTTCAATTTCTAATTCAAGCCTCGACAAGAATACCTTTAGCTCTTTACCAATTGTTGAAGGAGAGGCTGCCTGTCCATGTGTTCTGGCAAGAAATGATATATCTGACCATTTTTTAGAATAATTTTTTAATATTTTTAATGTATTTTTTAATTCAAGTAGATGTGTTTGAATACCATTTCTTATCATCACTGCATAACTTAATGAATTTATATCTTCACTTGTAAGGCCAAAATGGATTAGGTGTATGTATTTTGATAACACCTTATCTTCTAAAAATTTATTTCTAATAAAATACTCAACAGCTTTAACATCATGATTAGTAGTTTTTTCAATTTTTTTAATTGTTACTGCTGAATTACGATCAAAACTTTTTTTAAAATCTAAAATTTTATTAATAGATGTTTTAGATATCTTCCCAAATTTATAATTAAAATTTGTTAATAAGAAAATCACCCATTCTATTTCTATATCAAACCTAGTTTTTATTAATGCATACTCACTAAAATTATTAGCTTGTGAAGCGACAATGTCTTTATATCTATTATCAAGTGGTGAAATGGTATCTATATTATTCATAGTTTGTCATATTATATTATTACACCGCCGCCTAAGCATATATTATCTTTATAAAAAACAGCTGATTGACCAGGTGTGATTGCTCTAATTGGCTCGCTAAAATCAACAATATACATATCATCTCGCTTTTTTAATAGGGCTTTAATAGGTTTGTGTTGATGTCTAATTTGTAAACTAATATTTAAAGGTAGATTATAGTTAATATCATTAATCCATTTAATATTTTTAATTGTTAAAGAGTTTGAAAACAAGAGAGGGTTATCAACACCTTGGCATACAAAAATCTCATTATTTATAGTATCTTTTTTATATACATACCATGGTAACTCTTCCATGTCTTTGATTCCTCCAATATATAGACCTTGCCTCTGTCCTATAGTGTAAAGAGCAGATCCATTATGTTTTCCTATTACTTTTCCATTATTATCTTTTATATCACCTGGCTTTAAAGATATAAATCTGCCTAAAAAATCTTTTAGATTACGTTCACCAATAAAGCAAATACCAACTGAATCTTTCTTTTTTGCTACTGGTAAATTAGTATCAGCTGCAATTTTCCTTACTTCATTTTTGGATAAATCTGCTAATGGAAAAATACAATTTTTTAATTGATTTTCATTAACTTCATGCAAAAAATAAGTTTGGTCTTTAAAGTCATCAACTGCTCTTGCTAGATAAGTATGATCATCCTCATTAATTAACTTTGCATAATGCCCGGTTGCAATAAAATCTGCACCTATATCTTCGGCATAATGTAGAAATGATTTAAATTTTATCTCTCTATTACACAAAATATCAGGATTAGGTGTTCTTCCTTTTTTATGTTCTGATAAAAAACTCTCAAAAACGTTATCCCAATATTCATTAGAAAAGTTAGCTTTATGTAAAGGTATATCTAATTGATCACAAACCTTTGAAGCATCTTTATAATCAATTTCAGATGTACATTCTTCCCCAGGTTCTGTTTGCCAATTTTTCATAAATAAGCCTTTTACATCAAAACCTTGTTTTTTCAAGAGGTAAGCTGACACAGAAGAATCTACGCCTCCTGACATTCCAACTACAACTGACCCTTTATGCTTATTCATGATATTTAATGTTACGTTAAATAAGAGTATAATTGCGCCATTCTAACAGAAAAATATCATTTATAAGGGCAGAAAAATGGCATACGACAAAATTACAATTCCTTCTGAAGGCAACAAGATTATTATGAAAAATGGAATTCTAGAAGTGCCTAATAATCCAATTATTCCTTTTATTGAAGGTGATGGAATAGGGATTGATATTACACCTGCAATGATTAATGTAGTTGATAATGCAGTAAAAATTGCATACGGTGGTGAGAAAAAAATTCATTGGATGGAAGTTTATTGTGGTGAGAAATCAACTACTATTTATGATAAAGATACTTGGTTGCCAGATGAAACGCTAGATGCTCTTAAAGAGTATGTTGTAAGTATTAAAGGGCCTTTAACAACACCTATTGGCGGAGGTATTAGATCATTGAATGTTTCGTTAAGACAAATACTAGACTTATATGTATGTCTGAGACCAGTAAGATATTTTGATGGTGTTCCATCACCAGTTAAAAGACCAGATTTTGTTGATATGGTTATTTTTAGAGAAAATTCTGAGGACATTTATTGTGGTATTGAATTTGAAGCTGGTACAGATGAAGCCACCAAGATGGTTAAAACCTTACAAAATGATTTCAAGACAGACAAAATTAGATTTCCTGAAAATGTTGGCATAGGTGTTAAACCAATTTCTTATGAAGGTACATCAAGGTTAGTTCAAAATGCAATTGATTATGCTATAGCAAATGATAGATCTTCAGTAACACTGGTGCATAAAGGAAATATCATGAAGTTTACTGAAGGTGCCTTTAGAGATTGGGGTTATGAAATTGCAAATAAAAAATATGGTGGTGAGGAACTTGATGGAGGACCATGGCAAGTCATCATTAACCCTAGAACTGGAAAAGAAATTATTATTAAGGATGTAATATGTGATGCTTTTTTACAACAAATTTTAACCAGACCTAGAGATTATGATGTCATTGCTACTATGAATCTTAATGGTGATTATATATCAGATGCTTTAGCTGCTTGTGTTGGAGGAATTGGTATAGCTCCTGGTGCAAATATTTCAGATAAATATGCAGTATTTGAAGCTACACACGGCACAGCACCAAAATATGCTGGTCAAGATAAAGTAAATCCTGGCAGTTTAATTCTTTCTGCTGAAATGATGCTAAGACATTTAGGGTGGAAAGAAGCAGCCGATTTAATTATTTCCTCAATGGAAAAAACTATACTTGCTAAAAAAGTAACTTATGATTTCGAACGAATGATGGATAATGCTGATCTTGTATCATGCTCAGGTTTTGCTGAAGAGATGTGTAAAAGAATGTAATGATAATTGGATCAGATCCAGATTATGATACAAATGAATCAACTGGTTCTGTTGTATTAGAAGATAAGCCCGAAATAAAAGAACCACCACTGTACCAGGTAGTATTAATCAATGATGACTATACGCCAATGGAATTTGTTATCTATGTTCTAGAGTCAATCTTTCATCATAACCACGAAGAAGCCACTCGAATTATGATGACAGTACATACCAAAGGGAAGGGTGTTTGTGGTATATTTTCTAAAGAAATAGCTGAGATGAAATCATATGAGGTAAACTCATTAGCTAAAGACCACAATCATCCGCTATTAAGTGAAATCGAACCTTTAAAGGATTAATGTTTAGTAAAGAATTAGAAATATCTATAGCATCATTATTTGATCAAGCTCAAGAAGCTAATATCCAATATATAACTGTAGAACATCTTTTGTTAACCATACTCAATGATTATGATGTTAAAGACTGCCTAGAAAGTTCTGATATCCATATTGAGACATTTAAACAAGACTTAAATGATCAATTAAAAAAAACCTCGATATCGAAGACTGATAATAAAAAACCAGTTCAACCAACGCTTGGATTTCAAAGAGTTTTACAAAGAGCTGTTTTCCATATTCAATCATCAGGTAAAGGAGTTGTAAAACCAATTAATATACTTGTAGCCATCTTTTCAGAAAAAGAATCTTTTTCAGTTTATTTATTAAATAAGAACAACCTAACTAGACTTGATGTTGTAACTTATATATCTCATGGTCCCTCAAAACCATCTAAAGAGGAGCAAATTAATACTGAAAATAACTCAGAAGAGACAAACACAACAACATCACCCGATTTTCTAATAAATCTTAATAATGAAGTTGCTGATAAGAATATTGATAAATTAATTGGTAGAACAACTGAGATTGAGAGAATTATTCAAATTTTAGCGAGAAGAACTAAAAACAATCCATTACTTGTTGGCGAATCAGGTGTAGGTAAAACAGCAATTGCAGAAGGTATAGCTGAATGTATCGTTGAAGGGAGTGTTCCTGATTTATTAAAAGATTCAACTGTTTATTCATTAGATATCGGCGCTTTGATTGCTGGTACAAAATATAGGGGTGACTTTGAAAAAAGATTAAAATCAGTTCTATCTTTTTTAGAAAAAGAAGATAACTCAATATTATTTATTGATGAAATTCATACCATTATAGGTGCTGGCTCAGCATCTGGAGGATCATTAGATGTATCTAACCTACTTAAACCTGCATTGGGAAAGGGTAAATTAAGATGCATTGGATCAACTACTTTTCAGGAATACAGAGGAATATTTAACCAAAATCAAGCGCTCTCAAGAAGATTTCAAAAAATTGATATCCATGAACCATCATCTGATGAGTGTTTTGAAATAATTCAAGGCATAAAAGTTCTTTATGAAACTTTTCATAATGTTACTTATACAGATGAAGCTATTAAATCATCAATTGAATTATCAAATAAATACATTAATGATAGATTTTTACCTGACAAAGCAATTGATATTATTGATGAAACAGGTGCTTTCATAAATATTAATAGAAATAAAACATCTAAGTTAAAAATAGCTAAAGAAGATATAGAAAAAACCATTTCAAAGATTACTAAAATACCTGAACAAAATATCTCGTCCACTGATAAGAAAAGTCTTAAAAATCTTAAACAAAATCTACAAAGAGTTATCTTTGGTCAAGATAGAGCAGTAGATGCTTTGGTTACAGCTATAAAACTATCTAGAGCAGGTCTGAGAGATGATAACAAAACAATTGGGTCATTTTTATTTACTGGTCCTACAGGTGTAGGTAAAACTGAGATATCTAAGCAATTAGCTAATATATTAGGAATTGAGTTAATTCGTTTTGATATGAGTGAATATATGGAAAGACATACAGTCTCTAGACTGATAGGCGCACCTCCAGGTTATGTAGGTTTTGATCAGGGAGGTTTATTAACAGAGTCAATTGTAAAAAATCCTAATGCCGTCTTATTGTTAGACGAAATAGAAAAAGCACATCCTGATATTTTTAATATATTACTTCAAGTGATGGATGCCGGTGTATTAACAGATAATAATGGTCGTAAAGCTGATTTTCGAAATATTGTATTAATAATGACAACTAATGTCGGAGCAGATTTACTATCAAAAAGAAATATTGGTTTTAATTCTGACACAAATGAGTCAGATGCAATGAATTCTTTAAAAAGATTATTTTCACCTGAATTTAGAAATAGATTAGATGATGTAGTTCAATTTGATTATCTGGATGAAAAAATAATTCATTCAATTGTTGATAAATTTTTAATTAAATTACAAGCACAGTTAGATGCAAAATCAGTTGAAATAAATGTGGAAAAAAATGTTATCGAGTGGATAGCAAATAATGGTTATAACAAAGATATGGGTGCAAGACCTATGGAAAGGTTTATTGATAAAAACATTAAAAAACCACTTGTTGATAAAATACTTTTTGGAAAATTAAATAAGGGAGGGGTGATTAAAATATCACTTAAAGACGGCGAGATAATATTTACTGAAATTTCGAATAAAGATAGTGTAAAAGTCTAAAATTACCTTCCTCTAAAAGTAATCCTTCCTTTAGTTAAGTCATAAGGCGTCATTTCAACCTTAACTTTGTCACCTGTAAGAATTCTAATGTAGTGCTTTCTCATTTTTCCAGAAATATGAGCAGTGATTATGTGACCGTTTTCTAATTTAACTTTAAAAGTGGTATTAGGTAAAGTTTCTATTACTTCACCATCAAATTCTAATTGATCTTCTTTAGGCATGTGCGGTATTTTAAACTAATTTTGATATAAAATCTTATTCATATACATATATACTAAATACTTTTAAATTAAGGAGCTATAAATGCTATTAAATCCTGGTGAAATTAAGCTTGATGATGCTATATCATTATGCAAAGAAGTTCTTATAAAAGGGCGTGAACTTAACTTAAATCCATTAACTGCAACTGTTGTAGATGTTGCTGGAGTCATTAGAGCGTCTTTATCAGAAGAGGGCTCAGGCTTAATTAGAGCTGATATAGCCTATGCTAAAGCTTGGACATGTCTTGCATTTGGCGTTTCTTCAAATAAATTAAGAGATATATTTGAAGCCCAACCTAGACTTTCACCAGCAGTTAGAGGAATGCAGGGTCTTGCTGATGGTAAATTAATACCAACACCTGGAGGCTTGTTAATTCAGAAGGACGGTAAAAATATTGGGGCAATAGGGGTAACTGGTGATACATCAGATCAAGATGAATTATGCGCAATTACTGCTATTGAAAAGCTTGGTTTTAAAGTAGGCCATATTCAAAAGATTGATTAATAAAATTTATTTTTAATGAAAAGAAGACCATTTGTTAAGCTCTTAATTTTTCTTTCATCATTAATACCATTTAAATTATTTTCATATGATGACAATGACAAGTTAGTTATTTTTAATCATGGTGTTGCAAGTGGAGATCCAACTAATACCAATGTTGTAATTTGGACAAAAATAACGACAACCTCTAAATATCCTATAAAAATACTTTGGGAAGTTTCATCTGATTATAATTTCAATAATATTATTGCAAGTGGGTATGAGACCGCAAAAAAGTCTAATGATTATTGTATAAAAGCAGATCCATACATAAATAAAAGTTTTAATAATAAGACTATCTATTATAGGTTTAGCTATAAGAAATCTTACTCACCTGTTGGCAAATCAAAAACTTTACCTATTGCTAATCCAAATGAATTTAATATAGCTTTTTGTAGTTGCTCAAATTATCCTGCAGGTTTTTTTAATGCCTATAAAGAAATAGCAAATAATGCAGATATAGATTTAGTTCTTCATCTAGGTGATTATTTATATGAATATGATGACAAAGGATATGCATCTGAGGATTCAATCAAATTGGATAGAGTCGTTGACCCATTACATGAAATCATATCTTTAAATGATTATAGAAAACGTCATGCTCTTTATAAAACTGATCCTGATCTGCAGTTACTCCATTCAAATAAACCAATGATAGCAGTTTGGGATGATCATGAATTTACAAATGATTCATGGAAAGAGGGCGCTGAGAACCATTCTCAAAATGAGGGATCTTTTAAAAAAAGAAAAGCAAATGCTTTAAAAGCTTATTACGAATGGATGCCTATTAGAGAGCCAAAAAATAAACTAAAAATATGGAGAAAATTTGAAATAGGTACCTTATTTCAGCTATTTATGCTCGATACAAGGTCTATTTATAGGGAAAAACAAATTAATTTAGATGATTATTTTATAAATAATAGTTTTGATGCAGATCAATATAAAACTGATCTTAATAAACAAAGAGTTTTAGTAGGTAATGAGCAGTTTAAGTGGCTAGATAATGCTGTTGATAGTAAATTCAATTGGACAATTATTGGACAACAAGTATTAGTATCCGAAGTTGTTTTGCCTAGTATTTTCTCAAAAATAGATAAATCTAATATACCTAGCTTTATTCATAAATACTTAAATATAGGTGGATTAAATATTCCATATAATACTGATGCCTGGGATGGTTATCCAAATGAGAGAGATAAATTATTTAAAATACTAAATAAAACGAACTCTAGTATTGTTTTAACTGGTGATACTCATAATTCATGGGCAGCAAACTTATTTGATAAGAATAATAAATTTGTAGGTATAGAACTTGGCGCACCTTCAATTTCTTCACCAAATACAATCGATACATTTAAAAATTCAACTACAAAAATTGAAAAAGGGTTTATAAATGAAAATAAAAATATTAAATGGACTGATGGAAGTAACAAGGGTTTTGTTCTTTTAAATATTAAACCATCTAATATTAATGTTAGTTTTAACTATGTAAGTACTGTTAAATCAAAGATATATGAAGCATTTGAAGGTAAAACCTTTAATATATTGCCAAAAACTAATATATAATATTTAACATAATATATATTATGCGAAGTTATATATATTATCTTGATATATAAATTGAAACTTCTACCCTTATACTTATATATATTATAAGCCTACTGCAACAGGTCTTATTGGTGACGCTGAGCTACCCACAGTCATCAGTGGTAAGATTATAATGCACGAAAGTTCAACGCTATTGGCAGCAAGCCCTTTTAAATTAAAGTTTTCTAAAGTATGGATTCCAGCTTGTGTTAAGAAATAATGATGAGCTGGATTTGCTATACCATCTGGATTTTGAGCACGTTCAGGGCCATACTCATCATTGTCAGCAAAAGTATCTACACCCCATGTATCTAGACCTACTCCAACAACTTGCTTCTCAGAAAGATATTTAACTAAATTATATGAGACACCGGGAGCTTTTGTGTAATAAATTCCTAATTCATCAGGGTCTTGATAATGATCACTCCATCCAGTATTTATTAAAACCACATCTCCTGGCAAAATACCTCTTTCTTTAAGGGATGATTTGTTTATAGTCTCTTCTATATGATCAACGGTAACATACTCTCCAGCTTTCATTGCTCTTCCATTAAATATGTATTTCCTTACATCCAAGAATACTGCTGAAGTTATTATCGGTGGGACTGTCTCTATACCAAGTTTTTTTAATGGAGAGTCTGGTGATGGTTTTACATCTTTGCCTTTATAATTACCAAAATATTTTAATGAACTTAGATCTGCCTTACCTTCTCCATCCCATACTTCATCTGTATAGCCAAAATGACCTAATGCATCCATTTGTGTTCCTTGATTACCATCATTTACATTGTCATTTAAAACATCCATAGTAAAAACTTGTTTTGATCCAGCCCAAGCTATTTCAGGTAAGAACTTTGGGTTATATTCACCTGCAAATGGTGATAAAGGCATAGTAGATGTCCTTTTATATGACAGTTCGTATGTCTTTGCTTTAGGATCACTTAGATAATTGGCACATCTAAGATATGTATCAGGGCCTAGTAATTTTGTCATACCTCTTTGATCAGAATAATCATTAGCATTTAAAACGCTTGATATAACAATAAATATTAAAAGGCCCTTTTTCATAAATATCTCTCTATTATTTTGTGTATATAACCTCGCAAAACTCAGTTGTTTCTCTTACAACATCTGTTACATATTTAGCGAAAGCTTCATCCCAAATTTTTCCATATGATGCTCCAGCGTAATATTCATCAACGACCTTACCATTTTCTGCTGCTGTATCTGTTACAACCCTTAAATGAACGGTCTCTGTTCCACCACCCATTGGCTCAAATACACCAAATCGCATATTGTGCCCCGCTTTTGCGACAGCTTTTTCTAATTTTGTCATTTCTTTTGCAAATGCTCTTGAATCATTTGTTTTTATTCTCCAAAGTCTTTCATAGCCAGGATTTAATTCAAATTCTTTTAATGGTTTCCAGGTAACTGAATAAAGAACTTTTCTCAGCTTGTCAAATTCCTTTGGTGCATCAAATGGATCATATAACTCAGATGTTATAAAAGCTTTCTCTACACTTGGAAAAGCGTTCCAAACAAACATTTCTCCAGGGTATTCATTACCAGTCTTAACAACACAAACACCGGCTATATCTGAATCAATAGCTTCAAATACCCCAGTATTATTTTTCATATAATTAATGTAAGCATTTACGTCTTTAGCTTTAACATGCAACGAAGTGAATGAACCTTCAGGAACATTAGCACTTAAGTTAAATGTTAATAAAAAACATGCAGTTAATTTAAAATATAAATAATTTTTTTTCATATAAGTACCCCCAAATATAATGAACTTTAAGTATACATACTAAAATACAATTAGAATTATAAATTTATAGTTGAAATATATATATTTTTTATAGAATTTCTTAAGAAGAATTACTTTTAATCAGTTAAGATTAATCATGGTTATATATTTATAGGGGGAAAAATGACCGAATATCAAATATTTAATATTATGCATTTAGGTTTTGTGCAAAACGCTATGTACTTTGTTGGTATGACATTGTTTATATGGTTAGGTTTTAGAATGGCTAATAATATTTATAATAATTCTGAGGCTAATCTAGCTGCTAAGGTATTTACATCATTGTATTGCGTTCTTGTTGCATTAATGATGTTTAATGTTCAGCAAATTGGTGCTGCTATATTGGGTACAGCTGTTATGCAATTAGGTGAAATTGGTGCAGAATCTGCAACTAGAATGCAGGTTTATGTTGACCATCCTTTAAGAATTGGTGGTACAGTGCAATCACTTTTTGTTTTATTAGTTGTAGTATTTCAACTTGCAATTGTTTGGAATAAAAAATAAGAGTACTAATGTATTATATTAAAGAGGGCTATCTGCCCTCTTTTTTTATCTAATACTTTTTTGGAAGCCTGTGTAGTCTTTATCTCCAGGTTTATAGTCCAGATCTTTTCCTTCACCATAAATCTCATATTCAAACCAATCAATAAAATTTTGATCACGTGTTATTTTCCAGAAATCCCAAACAGTTCTAGCCAAAGGTGTTTTAAATGTTCCTAATTTCAGAGCATTCATTCTAACTTCTAGATGTTTATTGTCTACAAAATTATTATGAACCTTTTCATATACATCGAAAATATCAACCAAGGTTGTAATTAAAAACATAGTAACACGCACCCTATCACGATCAGATAAATCACCAGACCAATCTTTTGATAGAAATTCACTAAATTCTCCATCTTTAGATGATGCGAAATAACGCTCATATTGTCTTTGCGTTAGTGAGTGTCCAAACTGAGCTTTTGTAATTTCATTTTGTTGATGTATTTGTATAGCTAAATATATTACCGATATAACAACACCTAAAGCCGCAATAATTTGGACAATTAAAATAATTAAATCAGAATTCATTTTTAAATTTCGTTAATTAATAAGATTAACATATCATGCTTTACATGAAGATGTTAATTATAAAATTATTATTCTAAAATTTAGCGGTGGACATATATAACAAAAATACCAGTCTGTTAATAGTTTTTATAATCTACTTAATAACTTTTTTAGCAACTATTGTAATAACCAATATATTTAAATTCACTAATGAGTGGATGATGATATTTTTTGCACATTCATTAGCAACATTATTTATATATATTTCGAGTATTAGTTTTAATAATTCAAGTATGTATGATCCCTTTTGGTCAGTTGCACCTATTCCAATTGTTATATATTTAGGTTTCTATTCAGCTGAATCTGTTCTTGATAATTTCTATAAATTTATTGTTGTAATACCAATTATATTTTGGGCATTTAGATTAACACATAATTGGACTTTAGTTTGGCATGGGCTTAATGAGGAAGATTTTAGATATATTAATCTTAAAAAAGGAAATATTTTAAATAAAGAGCTTATAAATTTTTTTGGAATTCATTACGTTCCAACCTTACAAGTTAACGTATCATTAGTGCCCATATATTTCATATTTACTAATAATCCTGAAATTATAACTTGGTTAATATTTGGATCATTTTTTTCATTTATGGCAGTTGTTTTGCAAATACTTTCTGATAAACAAATGCGAGATTTTAAAAAAGACATAAATAACAATAATAAGGTCAACAATTTAGGGTTATGGTATTACTCAAGACATCCAAATTATCTTGGTGAAGTAATGTTTTGGTTTGGTTTATATTTTATGGCTTTATCTGTAATAGAAATACCTAACTGGCTTATTTTATGCCCCCTATCAATGTTAGTATTATTTGTTTTTATATCTTGCCCAATGATGGACGAAAGAAGTTTGAAGATACGCCCTGATTATAGGGAATATATGAAACAAACAAGTCAGCTATTATTGCTTCCCAAATTTAAACAAAAAAAAATGCACTGACAAGCAGTGCATTTTTAAAAGTATAGTCAAATTATAATGAAACTTTTAATCCTAAAAATACCATTCTACCTCTTGGGTCATGATGTTTTGGATCATAACTAAAATTAACTGAGTCATATACTTGCGGCACTTCTTCATCAAATGCATTTTTTACACCAAGTGATAAAGTCATATCTGAATTTAATGCTTCAAGATTATATGAATAGTTAATGTCAACAGTTGTATATTCATCAATATTATTATCATAGCCAAATGGTGCAAATGGAGCAGCTATTGCTTGAGTGGTTTTATAATCTGAAACCATTCTAACAAATGCTGTTACAGTGTGATCACCATTTTTTAAACTACCATGAATAACTGATTTTACCTCTGGAAGTGATCTAGCAAAATTATTGTGATTATGCAGACCAACAACATCAGTGGTAACACCAAATAAAGGTATTTCATATGAGAATATTTCAGCTCTATTTAACCCTACTTGCGCCATACCATATGGAGTATCAAAATCGTATGTCACTTCAATATCTAATCCATCAGCATTTACTTCATCAGCATTAAAATATTGAGTTGTAACACCAATAAGTAAACCCTGCTCTGTTCTGATGATAGCATCACCATTGGGATCTGCTTGCACTTTACCGTTAGCATTCTCAATAGTAATAACATCTGTGTAATCAACTGACCAATAATCGACTTTAACATTTAAGTTTTCTTGCGGTGTCCAAATTGCACCTATGTTAATGTTAGTAGATTCTTCTGGTCCGAGATCATCATTATTACCTTGAGCAACCCTAATAAATGAAGCGTTACCTACAGGATTACCATCAGTATCAAAATCTTGAACACCTTGAAGCCCTACTCTAGTTGTTGATAATTGAACTAATGATGGCGCTCTAAATGAAGTACTATACGAAGCTCTAAGTACTAGATCATCATTTACCTCATATCTAGCTGAAACTTTTGGATTAAATGAAGAGTCTTCATCCATATCCTCATATCTTAAAGCACCTCTAAGCTCAACTTTGTCAGTAACATTTTTAGCAGCTTCAACAAACACAGCGAAACTATTTCTTGAATCATCACTTTCAAGACCACCGCCTAAGAATAATAAATCAGCAGGAACAGCTAAATTACCTAGCTCATCCATAACTGTTATTGATTCCTCGTTTCTTCTTACACTAAATTCTTCTTTTTTAAACTGAACACCTGTAGCAAAATCAATACCGTTAGTTGAACCAGTAACGACATAATCAAAGACTGACAACTTAGCAGTATTTGATGTTTCTTGTGCCGCAGCAATATGATCAATTAAAGATGCTGAATTTGCTGAAGGATCAAAGAGATTAAAAGATTCAGTACCTGAAACACCGCCATTTCCTTTAACTGCAGCAGAAAATCTTGTAGTACTTGTATCAGGTTGTAAACCGTATGAGTCATTAGTACTGTTTGTATAAGTAGCTGACCACTCATAGCCATTATCATAAGATCCTGAGAAATTAAGTGAAAATCTAGTATCTTCAATTTCCCTTGGTGCATTTGGTGAATCAAAAGAAGAGCCTAGTGGTCTTCCAAGCCACATTACTGGTACTAAGAATGGACTGCCTGCTTGACCTGGCATAATTAAATTTGCTGGTGACGCAAAAGATAATGCA
>Ga0255759_10002632_pt1 | contig 15928 bp, 16 predicted proteins | sample 101ome_20_FD_179959 | JGI IMG/M metagenome (GOLD analysis project Ga0255759, IMG submission 179959) | Coastal salt marsh microbial communities from the Groves Creek Marsh, Skidaway Island, Georgia - 101404AT metaG (version 2) | ecosystem: Environmental > Aquatic > Marine > Intertidal zone >...
AATGCATTGGACTTTTCAAATTGAAATTGCAATTGTAATAGTCTCGTTTTTTACTTTTGTTTTTTTTAATTTAAAAGATAGATTTTTTAAGTAAGCCTCTTAAAATTATAATATAAAAAGGAAAAAGGAAAAAATGAACGTACTTATTACAGGTGAAAAAGGTTTTATTGGAAGAAACCTCGTTAAAAAATTACAAGAGTTTGGTTTTAACCACGTATCTTCGGATGCAAAGTTTCAAACACCAAACGATGTAAATCTAATTTTTCACAAACCAGGTGAACTCTGCGTTCATCAGAACGATATTTTAGTATGGAAAGAGTTTTTCTTTCGTAATAAAGTTGATGTCGTCATTCATAATGCTGCAGTTGTTGGCACAGATGTTGTTGCTCTAAACTCTAGCGAAGCAACTCTTACAAATGTTGCTGGAACATACAATATTTGTCGGGCAGCAAAAGGATTAGGAATTCCTGTTTGTTATATGGGTACAACTGTTATCTATGACGTCGCAAAGTATCAAGAAGAAGACATCACAGAGACTTCTGAAACCGGGCCCACGACATTATATGGTTGTCAAAAGCTGTGTGCTGAAGACATTGTCAAGAGTCAGACGGGTAACAAATGGATGATTGTTCGACCTCTCTTCGCTTATGGCGGCGAAGGTGACATGAACTCGCTTATTGCAAAAACTGTTTACGGAACTCTAAATCAGAAAGGCGGCATTGATATGTTCTTGAACAAAGAAAAGATCAAGGACTACATGCACGTTGACGACTACTGTGATGCAGTTTTGACTGCTATCAAACAGGGCCTTTGGAATAATGATTGGAACGTATCTGCTGAGACACCTATGAATACAGGAGAGATAATGAATCTTCTATCAGAGATTTTTATGGAAGAATTTGGAGCTGCACCTGAAGTTTTAACTTGGCACCCGAAAACAGATTATCTTGGAAATCATCGCTTATCTTCAGCAAAATTTAGGCAAGCGTCTGGTTGGGAACCAAAGATCTCTCTTGAAGAAGGAATTCGTAGAACAATTATAGAAATTAGAGAAAGTGAAGGTTACAATCCTCTTATTTATCTTGATGAAGCAAAAGAAAAGGGCGTAGACCTAACTGATTTTTATTAAAATTTTTCTAGAGTGTAAACTTAAGCCTCGCATTTTATAATAAGTGTGAGGTTTCTTTTTAGGAGTATAATGAGTATTTTTGACATCAAAGCGCCAACTCGCTTTGTCGGCCTTCACGGTCACACAGGTTTTTCTGTTTTCGATGGACTGGGTTATCCATCTGACCACATCGACTTCGTTCTTGAAAACGGAATGGACGCATGGGGTTTGACAGATCACGGAAACGGCAGCGGTCTGGCACACGCTCACAAGCACGCCACTAAAATTCAAAAGAGTGGCCGCAAGTATCGACAGATTTACGGCTGCGAGTTTTATTTTGTTCCTTCACTTTCTGGCTGGAAGGAAGAATACGAGCAGGCAAAGATCGATCGTGCCATGGCAAAGCAAAAAGCGCTTAAGGAAGATGATGACGCAGGTCACGTCATTGAAAACGAAGACGAGACCAAAACTGTTGACGTTGCAAAGGACGAATGGAAACGACGTTATCACCTGGTGATCACTGCACAAAACCGTGAAGGTTTAGGCAATTTATTCACTCTAATCAAACGTGCGTACACAGAGGGATTCTATCGATATCCCCGCATTGACTTTGATCTACTCAAGCAACACAGTAAGGGTCTCAACGTCTCAACTGCTTGTTTGGGCGGAATCTTTTCAAATCGAATCATGCGTGGAAATGCCTTGGGCAAATCTGATGCTGAAATTCAAGCTGAACTTATGGGGTTATCTGATCGCTTTGTTGATGCTGTGGGTGAAGAAAACTTCTATCTTGAGTTGCAGTTCAATCGACTTAAGCAGCAGCACCTTGTCAATCATCATCTTCTTCGTCATGCTGATGAAACAGGTATCAAGCTGATTTCAACTCCTGATTCTCACTATTATAATCCGGACAAATGGGAAGCTCGCGAGTTATATAAAAAGCTAGGTTGGATGGGAAATGATCCTTCGCCACTTCCAGAATTTGAAGATCTTAAATGCGAGCTTTATCCAAAGAACGCACAGCAAATGTGGGATGAATTTACTAGACATTATGACGAGTATGAAGAGACGTATAAGGGATATGAGAACATCGTTAAGGAGTCGATCGAACGCACTCATGACATCGCTTGGGAAAAGTGTGATGATTGCTGGATTGATACTAGCGTTAAGCTACCTGATTTTAACACACCTGACCAAACGGCTTTTCAACAGTTGGCACAAAAGGTCAAGAAAGCATTAGTTAAAGAAGGTCTTCACGAAAAAGAAGAATACGTTGAACGCGCTAAAATGGAATTGGCTGACATCAAGTTTCTCGGCTTTGAAAATTACTTCTTGGTTATGAATGAAGTCTTCCACAAAGCAGCAGACCACACACTCTTCGGCGCTGCTCGAGGTTCTGGTGGGGGCTCATTGGTCAACTATCTTCTCGGCATCACTCAGGTAGATCCTCTTAAATACGATCTTCTTTGGGAGCGTTTCCTAGGGCGCCACCGCACATCCTGGCCCGATATTGACTCTGATGCTGGTGACCGTGATGCACTTATCAATGCAGCGCGTGAACTTTACGGGTTTGAGTCAGTTATTCCCGTGTCCAACTTCAACACCCTAAAGCTCAAGTCACTCGTTAAGGACATCGCCAAGTTTTATCAAATTGACTTCGCCGAAGTTAATAAGATGACCGGTCCACTCCAGGACGAAGTCATGGCCCAAGCACGTGATGAAAATACTGAGAAGTCTGTGTTTGTTCTTAAGCACGAAGATTGTATGCAGTATTCTAAGGGTTATCGCACCTTCATGGAAAAATATCCAAAGGTGAAAGACCATATTGAAGCACTCTTTATGCAGAATCGTTCTATCGGTCGTCATGCAGGCGGCGTTATTATCGGCCCATCAGAAGAACTGGCAAAGTCCATGCCTATTATTGGCGTTCGAGGTGAACTCCAGACTCCTTGGACAGAGGGCATGAACTTCCGAAACTTGGAAGATAATGGCTTTATTAAGTTTGACTTCTTGGGTCTCACGCTTCTCAAGGATGTTGAAAATTGTATTCGCCGTATTCTTACCAAAGAAACAGGAAAAGAGCCAACATTCATTGAAATCCGTGATTGGTTTGATGAAAAGCTTAACTGTCGCTTTGTTGAACAGGATGACCCAAAGGTCTGGGAACATGTCTATCATCAGCGCCGCAAGGTAGGTGTCTTTCAGTTTACTGCTGAAGGTGCAAGGCGTTTCTGTGAGGATGCAAAGCCTACATCTATTATCGAGCTTGCTGCTTTGACTGCAATCTATCGTCCCGGACCTCTTCGTGCTAACGTTCATAAGAAGTATGTTAAGGACAAGGCTCGGGCCGACCAGATTGAATATGCTCATCCAATTATCAAAGAGATTCTTGGGCCCACGTTTGGTCACGTTACCTTCCAGGAGCAGTTCATGCTCTTGGCACAGAAATTAGGTGGGTTTACTCCTGCAGAATCTGACAAGCTTCGCAAAACACTAGTTAAGAAGTCGCTTGATACGATTGGAAAGAAAGGTGACGAACGTGAAGAAGCTAGGCTAAAATTTGTCAAGGGTGCCAAAGAAATTAATGGTGTTCCGGAACATGTTTCACAAGAGTTATGGGAAAGGATTGAATTCTTCTCAGTTTACGGGTTTAATAAAAGCCATGCTGTTGCTTACGCAATCGGTTCTTATTATGCTGGATGGCTGCACACATATTACGAAACAGACTGGCTTGCTACAATCCTTCAATCTGAAAACGGTAATCCAAAGAACTTGGCAAAGGCAATCTCTGAAATCAAGGCGATGGGTTACGGTGTCAGTACTCCTGACGTCAATGAGTCAGGTCTTGAGTGGGTATGGTCTGACAACAAGAAGTCGTTTATTCCGCCGCTCACATCAATCAAGGGTCTAGGTAAGAACGCTGTTAAGGAAATTCTTCAGAATCGTCCTTATACTTCGCTTGATCAAATGTTGTTTGACGAAAGCGGAAAGTGGTATCACTCCAAGCTTAACAAGACCGGTTTCGCTGCGCTTTGTATGACAGAGTCTCTTGATGCGCTTGAGGAAATGTGGAAAGGTGAAATTCAAAATCACAGGCAACTTCACGATATCATTATCGAAAACTACAATACTCTTAAGAAGAGCAAATTCGGTATGACACTTCGCCAAGCTGAAAAGACAGAAGCAGATCCTATCTTACCCCAGTTGATTGAACAAACTGCTAATACAGAAGACTGGACACGTATTGAAAAGCTTCAAATGTATCAGGATATGTGCTCTGCAACTCGTGATGACTTGGCATTCCCAGAAACACTTATGACTAAGATCCGAAGCGCTAATGTAAAATCAGTCTTGCAAATGGATCCGGGCGAGAAAGGCATCGCTTGGTTCTGCGTTGTTGAAACAATTAAAAAGACTACAAAGAATAAAAAAGTCTTCTATCGCGTTAAGATAACAGATGAAGAAAGCAATTCTGGCTGGCTTCGTGTCTGGGGAGAAATTCCAAGCTCTATGGAGCCTTATACGATCTGGCTAACAAATGCAAGTAACGACCCGAACTGGGGAGCATCAACAAGTGCAGCAAAAATCAGGCCCCTCGTCAAGTAAAAAGCTTGTTAAAAAAGCTTCCATCGGGAATAAAAGTTTCATTCTTAAAAAGCTTTATCCGGGCGACATAATTTCTTATTACTACTATTATGGACCCGGTGGCGATATCGATATTAAATATGCAATCGTTATAGATGTAAGCGAAGGAAAAAAGAAATGGTTAAGAACTTATAAGATTCTTACAGAACATACATTGTGGGAAAAATCTCACAATCTTTTAGAAAAAGATTATAGAGTAGAAAAGGTAAATTAAATGAGAATTGAAGAAGATTTAAAACTAGACTTTAAAGATGTGTTAATCCGCCCTAAGCGGTCAGAAGCCAAAAGTAGAAAAGACGTAAGCTTGGAAAGAACTTACACGTTTCGAAGCGGTAAGACGTGGACAGGTGTTCCTATCATTGCTGCAAACATGGACGGTGTAGGGACTTTTGGAATATCAAAAGCTTTGATGACCAGAAAAATGATGACATGTCTTGTCAAGTCTTATACAAAAGAAGATTATCTGTCAGACGAATGGGCGTGGCATCATAATTTCTCTATTGTATCTACAGGTATTTCCAAGTCAGATTTAGAAAAGACAAAAGAAATACTAGATACATTTGGACCAAGAATTCATTTTATTTGCATTGATGTTGCAAACGGATACTCAGAATACTTTGTAGATGTTGTAAGCAAACTAAGAAGTGATTATCCTGACAAGATCATAATTGCGGGCAATGTTGTCACAGCCGACATGACACAAGAACTTATTCTTGCAGGTGCAGATATTGTCAAAGTAGGTATCGGCCCAGGAAGTGTATGCACAACTAGAATTAAAACAGGTGTAGGATACCCTCAGCTTTCAGCGATTATTGAGTGCGCAGATGCTGCACACGGTCTTGGTGGGCATATTATTGCAGACGGTGGTTGCACATGTCCTGGAGATGTGGCAAAGGCTTTCGCTGCAGGAGCTGATTTCGTTATGATGGGCGGGATGTTCGCTGGACATGTCGAAGGCGGTGGAGAAATAATCGAAAAGAAATTCAAGACGCATCAATATGAAGTTGATATTGACGGTACACTTCTCAATCCAGTTGTCGAGACAAAGAAGTTTGTTCAGTTTTACGGAATGAGTTCTGATACAGCAATGAACAAGCACTCCGGGGGAGTTGCAGATTATCGAGCTTCAGAAGGAAGAACAGTTGAAGTTCCTTTTAAAGGGAATGTTGATGACACTGTAAAAGACTTATTGGGCGGCTTAAGGTCTACGTGCACTTATGTAGGTGCACCCTCGCTTAAGCAATTAAGCAAGTGCACTACGTTTGTTAGAGTAACACAGCAATTTAACGGAGTGTTTGTTAAATGAGAAGAACGCCAATAAATCAAATTACACTAGAAGGCCCTGACCTTAGCGGCAAGACTACGCTTTATCAAAAGTTACATGAGAAGTCTGGTTATTTCTGGAATATTCAAGATCGATCTTCTCTTTCTATGATTGTATATGCTCGTCTCTACGGAAGAAGCGACTATTTTCATGTAGAATCTCTAAAGCGAGAACTTTCAAATCTTAACAATGTTATGATACTTCTACTTCCTGATTGGAGTGTTATTGCAGAAAGATTTCAAAAACGAGGCGATGAAATTCAAAATCTAGTGTCGCTCAAAAAAGTATATGATCTTTTTTCAGAAGCAGCAGATGAGTTTGAAAATTATCCAAATGTAATTCTGATAAAGACAGAAGTTAACGACAGTATGACAAGCTATATCATCCATAGTCTTCGATCTCGTTTTGAAGATAAGTCTTATCATGAATATGCAGACTTTTTTAAAATAGCAGCAGCTTCATCTGACAATCTAGAAAAGGTTGGACTAAATCTTGTTCATTATGACGACGGGATGTTTGATGATGTATCAGAAGAAATGCTTCATTATGAAAAAGAAAAAGTCTATTATCAAAAGATTAGAAAGAAACTTCTAAAGAAAATAGATGACGAACTTGCTGGTGCAAACGAATACGGAAGAGAAGAGACTCATGAGTCACGCAGGTTTATATACACAGATGACTCCTGTTTATCTCTGTGCCACTTTATGTTAAGAAATGAGTTTCTATACGGAGAATTCTATCTAAGGTCTTCAGAGACAAAAGAGACACTGCAGTATGATATGAATTTTATCAAATCTTTAACTCGAGATGTCTTTTCAAGACTCTCAGAATTTAGTGACATAAAAATGTGCAAGATTAGTCTAAAAATTGGATCTGGGCATATTCTTGCTTAAAAGATAGGTATAAAATATCTTGACACAGTTTAAAATATGTCGTAAGCGGAGATTTTTATGAAAAGAGCATTAGTAACAGGCGGTTGTGGATTTATTGGTTCTCATCTAACTAAAAGATTAATCAAGGAAGGGTGGCAAGTAGATATTGTCGATAACATGTCAGGAGGTTCTCTAGAAGCTATAGCAGGACTAAAGACGAGAGTCTTACCTAACGGATCTTTTCTGAGACCTTTTTACGAGACAGTGAACAGAGTAGAAGGACAGCCAATGACTTCTCCTGCGGTCCACGTAGAGAGGAATCAGAAAACTGTACTAGTAATACCAGATGATTTTGCGTCTGATTATATTCTTTCGCACATACAAAATGGATTTTATGACGTAGTTTTTCACCAAGCGGCAATTCCGAGAGTTTCATATTCAGTTGAAAATCCTGCTGAGACAACTTACACAAATGTTTTCTCAACAGTTCGCTTATTTGAATCTTGTTCAGGTAATGTTGACAGAGTTGTTTGGGCTTCTTCATCTTCTGTTTATGGCGGCGCGGATGTAATGCCCACACCTGAGACTGAGAGAGGGAAGAGGTTGCCTCTTTCACCGTATGCTTGGCAAAAGTTTACGATTGAAGATTACGCAAAATTGTCAGCCAGCCTCTATGACCTAGATATTGTGTGTTTGCGGTACTTTAATGTTTTTGGACCGGGACAACTAGGAGACTCTCCTTATTCAACTGCAGTTGCCGCATGGTGCCATGCTGCCAAGAACGGGCTACCTTTAAGATCAGACGGCGACGGAGAACAGACAAGAGATATGTGTTTTGTCGACAACACAGTGCATGCCAATATTTTGGCAGCTAATTCTGAAAGAAAGTTCTCAGGAGAATGTTATAATATTGCTTGTGGCTCTAGTGTTTCAAATAATCAAATATTAGACTACTTTAGAGCAAACTTTGATGTTAGCGTTAGACATGCAGCTGAAAGGGCTGGCGATGTTAAGCATACACTAGCTGACATCACAAGAGCAACTGAAGACTTAGGTTATAGTCCTCTTGTTACTTTTTGGGAAGGACTTGAGCAGACAATCAACTGGTGGAATTTGAGCTAGCAAATAGATCAGAATATATAAAGGTATTAAAAATGGTTCCCAATTTAAAACTTTATGTAGGCCCCATGTTTAGCGGGAAGTCTACAAAATTACTTGAGCAAGTAGAAAGATATAAGTATGCAAAAAAAGAAGTAATCTGCTTTAAGCCTGCGATGGATAACAGGTACACAAAAGAAGGCTTAATTGTGACACACAGTGGTATGCAAGTCCCTTGTGTACTTGTAAATAGTGGCCAAGATATAGTAGAATACTTAAGCAGCAAGGATTTGCCCCATGCTATTGCAATAGACGAGGCATTTATGATTGATGGCGTTGCCAACGCGTGTCTCAATTTTATTTATGATAAAAGAATTGACGTGATAGTATCTACACTTGACATGTCTTCTTCATTGTCTTCTTTTGAAGAAGTTGCTACTTTGCTTTGTCATGCTACTCATATTAAAAAGTGTAAAGCAGTTTGTACTGTCTGCGGTGAAGATGCTTCTTACACTATGCGAAAAGAAGAATTTAACGATGCGGGCTTGATTCATGTTGGAGGAGATGATATATATGAGGCACGGTGCCTCAAGCATCATGCAGGTTTTTCATTTTAGGAGAAGAAATTGATTGAACCAACAAGCGTAAACTGCGTTATTTTTCACGCAGACTGCACAGATGGTTTTGGAGCAGCTTATTCTGCTTGGAAGTGTCTTGGTAATCGAGCTGAGTATTTCCCATGCAAGCATGGCGAGCCGCCTCCTGACGTAACGGGAAAAAATGTTGTTATTTTAGATTTTTCATTTAAAAACGATGTCACAAAAGAAATGATCGAAAAGGCCAATTCTTTGTTAGTTATTGATCATCATAAGTCAGCAATGGTAGAACTTCACGATATATCAAATACTTTTTTTGATATGACCAAGTCAGGAGCAATGCTCTCTTGGGAATTTTTCCACCCGGGCAAAGAGCCTCCTAAGTTCATCAGGTATATTCAAGACCGTGACCTTTGGAAATGGGAACTAGAATATTCTAAAGAATTTAGCGCTGCTTTTGATATGGTTCCTTTCGAGTTTGAAGAGTTTGAGAAGTTTGAAGACGACTCTGTTTTTGATGATGCAGTAAAGCGAGGAAGCTACATTCTCGCATACAGCAAGACAGTTGTCAAGAAAGTGTGCGAGAAAGCTGCTAGCAGAAGGCTACACGGGAAAGATGTTTTAGTAGTCAATGCATCTCACTGGATGTCTGAGATCGGAGCAAGGCTGGCTCCTGACTGTGACTTTGCGATGATCTGGTTTTACGATCATAATGACAAATGCATTAAGGTAAGCTTGAGAGCATTTCATGAAGCAGTTGACGTCTCTGAGATTTCAAAGAAATTTGGCGGGGGAGGACACAAAAAAGCAGCAGGATTCAGACTACCAGGTGACTTTATAATTGATACTTTATTTGATGAGGAAAAAGAAGAATCTAATGAGACGACCTGAATGGGATGAGATTTGGGGTAATTTTTCTAAACAAATCTCTATGAGAAGCCCTGACCCAAAACATAAGGTCGGGGCTGTTATTGTAAATGATGAAAATACTCAAGTTCTCTCTATTGGTTATAATGGTGACCAAAAAGGAGGGAAAAATTGCAGAACTTCTATGGAAGTAGGGCAAAGTGGATTTATACACGCTGAAATCAATGCGCTGATTAAATGTGACTACAATAATCCTGCCAGAAAAAAGATGTATCTTACACTCTCGCCTTGTGAAATCTGTGCAAAGGCTATTGTAAATGCTGGAATAGCTGAAGTAATTTATTTAGAAAGATACGAACAGTCGAACGGTATAGATATACTTATAGATGCAGGTATTGTAGTCAGACATTTAAATTTTTAGGAGAATATCTTGAAAAATAGAGTTGTTGAAACTTTGTTAACGTTAGGAGGGAAAAAGAATAAAGAAAATTCTATTGATCTCCTGTCTGTAGGCCTACTCATTAAATGTAAAGATACAGGTCATAAATATACAGTTAGCAGAGTTGATTTTGAAGAAGGTAAGCCTTGCGTGGTTTGCTATCGTCATTACGGCCCTAAAGACTCTGACGTTGTTTATGTCAAACTGCAAGAAAAAGATTTTGCAAATTATGAGGCAGCATAATGAGAATTGATGATTTTTTAACAGAAGAAGCTAAAAAAGTCATAAGAGATACACTAGACGTTAAAGACGACAGGTTAAATGAATCTTTTATGGCACAACCAAAGCAATTTAATGTCAAGACTGATTTTTTATCTCCTGGAAATGTTCAAAATCATATTGAGCTTTACGAGGGATATGTAGAAAACTTTAACAAGACAAGCATGCAGCTTGACTCTGCTGATCGATCAAGCGTGAATTCTAATAACTCACCTTACAGAGCTTATAAGATTGACGAGACTTACAACATGAATGGTGCATATCTTCATGAACTGTACTTTGCGAACATTGGAGATGCACAGTCAAGAATTACAATGGACTCTCTTTCATACATGCGCCTCAATAGAGACTTTGGTTCTTTTGATGACTGGCAAAGAGATTTCATTGCTTGTGGCATGGCTTCTCGTTGCGGCTGGGTAGTAACTTACCTCAACATGTACACACAGTCTTATATGAATTGTGCAATTGATTTACACTCAGAACACGTGCCCGCAGGCATGTATCCAGTCATTGTCATGGATGTTTGGCAACATGCTTATTACAGAGATTATTTGAAAGATGTAAATTCTTACATGTCAGCAATGATGAAACAACTTAGATGGTCAGTAATTGAAAAGAGATTTGAAAAAGCTGATAAAATACTAAACGTTATAAGGGGAGCATAATGAACCGTTATAAAAGATCTTTGTGGGAGTCTCTTTTGAGAGAGCAGCCTGAAGAGCCAAAAGAATCCGGTGTCGACACGCCAGACAGTCCTGTTAGCCTAAGAGAGCCTAAATCAAAGGCGCGACCTTCTTCAGCTTCAGTAGATGATCAAATTGATGCGCTTCTCTTGCGTTATGAGTCAGCTTCTATTAGAAAAGAAGCTTCTTTGAATGAGTCATTAAAACATCACTCTTTGCGCTTCTTGCTTGAGCAAGATGATGAAGAACTTCCTCCTGAAGAACCTCCTCCTGAAGAACCTCCAGCTGATGACCTAGCTGGAGGAGATACTCCTCCTGCCGATGATGATGCGCCGGCCGATGCAGGAGAGCAAGACCCTTCCGGAAGTGATGATATGACTGTTACTGAACCGGCAGATTCTCAAGAATCTCCTGATTTAGATATCGATAAGTTTTCTACAAGAGTTGCTAGGTTGGTCAATAACTATACAAACCTTTTAAACATAGAAGAAACTATTATCAATAGAGCTAAAAACTTTTTAGATGAAAACTATGGCGAGGTTTTTGTGGATGAATTCCTAAACAGTTTAAGTCAAAAGCATGGTTTGGAGACACAAGAGTTTGATGATATACCAGAAGTCTCTGATGATAACTTTGCAGTGGGAGCATTCGCAGGAGGCACAGGCGGCCTCGGCGGAGGAGCTTGAAACTTGGCTTTAAGATCTGAAAAGTTTAATAAAAAGTCTGTTCATTTCAACATTTCAAAAGATGCCCATGCATCTTTTAGAATTGCTTGTTTTGAAAGGCAGCTATCAATGCAAGAAGTCTTTGAAGACTTTGTTCAACATATTCTTGCAGAAGATCCAAAAATTCTAAGAATGCTAGATCAGCTTTCAGATGATAAGAAAAATAAGGTAGAAAAGAAATTTTCTAAACAAGATGTCGAATCAATCTTTGATTTAATCGAAAACAATAATAGAATCAAAGATTGAATTAAAACAAAGGAGAAAAAATGTCAGACGTAAAAGAAAAGCTCGACGAAGTTGTTGAAGATGTTGTAGAGGCTGTTAAAGACAAAGCTGAAGCAGGACTCAAAGAGCAAGTTAAGAAAGATCTCTACTTAAACAGCAAGACAAAGGGTGTCCTTGACGCAATTCAAGAAAGGCTAGTTTCTAGAAAGCTCCTTGTTTTCTTGACCGCAACTGGGCTTCTTATAGGAGCAGGATTGGATCCGGACACGTGGGGAATGATTGCCATGTTCTATATTGGAGGACAGTCTGCAATTGATGCAGTTCAGGTCTGGAGACACGGTCGATAATGAAACTTCTCAAAAAAGCCAAAGAAGTTGTCGTAGAATACTGGGAGATATTTGTAGCTGCATTTATGCTTCTGGTCGGAATTGTGATCGGAACTTCAGGAGGCAGAGAAAAAGTTGCTCAAGCAGATGCTGATGCTCGCAAAAAAGCACTTGACGATATAAAAGAGGGCACAGATGAAGCTGTCGAAGATTATCTAGATGCTAGAGAAGAAAATTTAGACAATAAAAGAGAGCAGGAAAGAGAAGCTGACGAAAAAGAAGAAGAAAGAAAAAAAGAACTGTTAAATGATTCCTCAAAACTAGATAATGTATTAAAGGACAAATACGGTCTTCGAGGAGGATAATTTGAAAACTTTTATCTTTTTAATTGCAGCAGCTTCTGCTTCTTATGCAACTGAACCTGATTACATACGAGTAGAATCGGGAGAAACTGCTTCAATCAGTGGTATACTTCTTTCTGAAGAGGCACTTGCTGAAATCATAGCACAAAACGAGCGAGAAGTTGAGCAGTGCAAAATTGACGCCGAATATTCTTTTAAAGAGTATCAGGCAGAGCAAAATTTGAGATACAGTCTGTTAGACACAAGATATCAAGCAGAATCTCAGATGTATTTAGATATGATCTCTGCGCGCGATGCTCAAATTAAAAGAGACAAAAAAAGAGACGTCTGGCAACGCTGGGCGACGTATGGTGCATTTATGCTGGGAGTAGGTACAACAGTTGGAATAACGTATGCTGTTAATCAAAACTTTAACTAAACATTCGTTTTCATCAAGATACTTACTAAAGAATTTGGAGATTTTAAATGGAAGTTAAAGTTAAAAAAGAAGTCCTGTTTAATCTGCTTAAAAAAGCATTGAACGAAAACAGAACTTTTGACAACCCTAGCGGTAATTTTATTCACTCTTTTGATAGACAGGAAGCACCAATTCAGGCGTCTCCTCACATGGCAACTCAACTTTCCGTAGAAGAGCCACCAGTTGCAGATGAAAACTACGTACCTGCTTCTATTAGCGAGCTTCGCTCAGCTGCATCAAGAATTGCTGAAGAAGTTCCTCCCGGAGAAATTGAGTACTACTATCGCGCGCTTCATAAGCTTCTCGACTCAGCTATTGACAAGAGTCAAGAAGGTATGCTCGCAGAAAGTTGGGATTTAGGATGGGAAGGAAGCGACTGGGAAGATTCAGAGTATGCTGACAATGATGAATACGGGTCAGAAACTTCAGGTGGTGGGAGTATCGAAGATGTACTAGCTGACCCTGCCTTTGCAGAATTAAAAGCTAAGTACGAAAAAGATAAGTTCTACGACGGCATGGAAGAGATACAGTTTTTAGCAGACAAACATAGCGTAGGATACACAGACATAGAAGATTTGTTAATGTCAAATCAATTTGATGTCGATACAGCGTCTCCTGATATTGCAGTAGCTCCTACCTCTTCGCCTGGAAGACTACAACCCGTTCAAGCTGGTCAAGATATTGTAGGGGACGAAACTGATGAAGAACTTCCTGAGCTAAGTGATGAAGACTATGAAAGACTTTTCTCTTCTGTGGAAGACAAAGATATAGAAAGAGAAGATTTTGTTGAAAATAAACAACATAGAGCACTCACACCTGCATACTGGGAAGCTGCTCTTAATGATTTAAAATCAGGTAGTAGATATCCTCTCGAGGTAGTTTCTCAAGTTGTTATGGACTCTATGGACGCTGTTTCACGTGTAATCGCAACTGAAGTATCTGTAAAGTATGGCTTCGGTGGTGGTGATCCGAGCGCTGATTTTGCAGGTTCTCCGGAAGAATCTGCCTGGAAAGGAATATTAAGTAACGGAATAAATACAAATCACGAAGTTATTTATAAGCTTCCTGCTGAAAAGAAAACGCAAGATTACTGGAAGAAAAGAGTTATGTCATTCATGAACAAACTTCAGTCCGGAGCTGCAGGATCTTTGACACCTTACTCAAGTAATTTTACAGAAATAGCTTCACTTGCATTTGACCAGTACGAAAAAGAATCTGGCTTGGATGTCATGAAGTTTATGAATCAAATTGCGAATCGCGTCGCTGAGTCAATTGTTTTCGATCCTCAGTACGGCGCACAAACAAGAAACGTAGCTTCTTCTGATGAAGAACTGCTTGCCAAAACTATTGATACCGGATTTTCAGCTCAAATTAAAAAAGCTCCTTTCAATATTCCAAATAAGTCGGTATTTAAATCACGTGCTCTTGATCCTAACGATCAAATTGAACATGCAGGTGAACAGAAAACGCTAAAAGGCGCAATTGTGGATGCTGTAGTTGCTTATGTATTGTAAAATCGGATGAATTTAAGAAAGAAAGAAAAGAGCTAGACGCAGATTTATCAAATGAAGCACGCGATCAAGCTATTCAAGCAATCATTGAAAACATTTCAGAAAGTGAATCTTTCACTTTTACATCTGGGACTGGAAAGAGAAAAGCTTCATTTGTAATCAGCAAACAGGACATCATTGGAGAAGTGAACTCTTATGTCGACCAGAAATTTGCCGAATCGCAAGTTGAAGAACAAGAATTTGAGGAAATGTCTGATGAAGAGATATCAGAGTTAGAAGCCTTACTTGAAGACCCTAATGTTTCAGAGGCTGAGAAAAAAGAAAGGCTTACAGATGAAATAGGCTCTCAAATTATGAGGAATACCGGATCTATTGCGACATACAAAGACTACGTCTATAGAGTTTTAAATAAAAAATTAAATCTAGCGCAGCAAGGGCTTAAAGACTTAGATGATCCTGACAAAATGGGAGATGCAAATTATATTACCATTTTCAATGACACGCTCGCAGAAATTATTCCTGCAACTGAAGAAGCGTTAGTAAAAATCTCAGAAGAGAAAATGAAGAGTGGTGCTAATAAAAATGAAATGCTTCCTTATGCTGAAGCAATTGCTCAGATAAGAGGGATTAAAGAATTAGTGTACAGTTCAGCTACAAGAGGCGGCGAAAACACAATTGAAAATCTCAAAGGTAACGTTTTTAGCATTCAGGGAGAAGAATACGATGCATTAGAATTTTTCTCTGACGGAAGAAATGTTGGCCCTGCAATATTGAGAACAATTGTTTCTGACCTTATTGGATCACGTCTAAAAGGTGCAGGAATGCAGAATATTGAAACAATTAATTTTAAATTTGAACAGAAAGTCAAGCGTCAAGCAGAGAATATTGAAGATGCATTAATCAGTGAAATGTTAAATCTTTTTTCTGGAATTGATCTTAAAGAAGCACAAGATGCAGCATATGTAACAGGTCAGGAGCTAGGCGTAAAAGAGACTAAAGCTAAATTCTTAGAATCTAACATGAAAGACTTGCAGATCAAAACAATCTATCCTTTTGTAGGTAGAGTTAAAAGACTTCCTGATTTCGATAAGATGAATCCTGCTGCTAAAAATTATGTGTGCTGGTTTACAGCAATTGCTGATAAAAATTCTGATGGCGCTGCTACTATGGATGAGAGAAAATCTACTGCTAGAGAACTTTATGATAAGCTTATGTCAATAGGGAAGGGAGAGATGACAACAGCTTCTTCAGAAGTTGAAGAAGAATCTCAAAGAGTAGAAGAAGACATTAATAAGGTAATGTCTGAAGTTGAAGCCTTAGAAGACTTTACACAGAAGGAAGTCGCGCGAGTTAGAAAAGACTCTGCACTTATGCAGAAGATTGTAAATCAGGCAATGAAAATGTATCTAGA
>Ga0255759_10002638_pt1 | contig 15907 bp, 3 predicted proteins | sample 101ome_20_FD_179959 | JGI IMG/M metagenome (GOLD analysis project Ga0255759, IMG submission 179959) | Coastal salt marsh microbial communities from the Groves Creek Marsh, Skidaway Island, Georgia - 101404AT metaG (version 2) | ecosystem: Environmental > Aquatic > Marine > Intertidal zone > Salt...
AGTCTATATAGCGCTGATCATCTTCACAAACTACATGAGAGCCAGAACCCTGTTTTATAAATACAGGCGTCCCTCCCACTGCCTTATAAGCTCGAACCGGGCTATTTACACCCCCAACCAAACTTTCTTGCGCTTTTTTAAATAATTGTTGAGAACGTTCTTTTGTCATGGATATAGTATACAAACTTAGATTAATTGTGCAAAGCTAACTCATTTTTTAGTTATAACAGAACCCATTCTTATCTTACTAATTAAAAATTTTTAAAAAATATTGTACTAATCAAATCCGATCAATCAGGACAAACCTATTCGTTTTCATTGTCAAAATAAGCTGAAATAGGTACAATCGGACAATGAATTTAGGCTTACTAGGCGTGGATCATACGCAAACAGCCATTAAAAATATTGAGCCCATCTTTCTTAACAAAGATGGAAAACAAACGTTGTATGATCAAATTTCCGCCTCATCATTAATTGAAGAATGTATTATTTTAACCACGTGCAATCGAGTAGAACTTTATTTTGTTTCCCAGGATTTAGAAAAAGCAAAATCATGGTTGATTAAAACATTAGCAAACCAAAAAAATGTCACTGAATCCCTAGTAGAATCGCTATTAAAATTTCATACGAAAGACGAAACATTACATCATTTATTTGATGTTGTTTCTGGAATTCAATCAATGGTTTTTGGTGAAAACGAAATTTTAATGCAGATCAAACAAACCTATGATCATGCCTCAGAACAAGGTCTTACAAAAGCTATCTTAAACAAATGCTTTCAAGCTGCCATTAGCGTTGGTAAACGTGTTCGATCTGAAACCAATATTAGCCGAGGGGCCTACTCTGTAAGTTCTATTGCTATCGAAGCAATTCGCCAGACTCAACTAGACTATTTTTCTAAATCTATCTGCATTATTGGTATGGGAACTATGGGAACACGCTGTTTTAAAAAACTCTATGCCTTAGGTCATCCGAACGTTAGTTTATGTAATCGTAATCCTGATGTTATAACATCATTAAAAAAAGACCATGAATGTCAGTCAATTCCATTTGAAACTATTCATGAATGTATCGGCACATTTGATATTATTATTTCTGCTACATCTGTTCGGGAACCCTTATTTAAAACAACTCATTTTAATAAAAATGCTAATTATTTAATGATTGATCTTGGGCTACCAAGAAATATTGATCCGGCACTTGAAACCAATCCAAATACAACACTGATTAATGTTGATGGACTAAAAGAAGTTGCATCAATCAATGTAAAGAAAAAAATGGGAGAACTATCTAAAGTTACTGCCATAATCGATGATGAATTGGCAAATATTACCAAATGGTTTGAATTTAAACACTCCCATGCCTCAAACAATTAAACTTGGAACTCGCCAATCCGTTCTTGCTCTACAACAAGCAGAAACTATCAAAAAACGATTACTCGAGGCCTTTCCGGAACTCACCATTATCATTGTTCCAATTAAAACAGCCGGTGATATAAATCAATCGCAACCTCTGATCGAATTAGGAGGTAAAGGTGTTTTTATAAAAGCTATCGAAGATGAATTGCTTAAAGGAACCATCGATTGTGCCGTGCATTGCTTAAAAGATGTGACTTCTCATTTACATCCAGACACTACACTAAGTGCTTTTTGCCACGCAGAAGCCGTTACGGACTGTATTATAATGGCTAATAACACCAAAGTTCACTCCTTAGATCAACTCCCAAAAAAAATTACAATGGCCACCTCAAGCTTAAGACGAAAATTACTTCTAAACCACTATCGACCGGATATTATCATCAAACCTATTCGAGGCAACATTGATACGCGTATCCAAAAATGCTTGGATGGCTATGCCGATGGCGTAATGCTTGCTAGTGCAGGATTAATACGTCTAAACAGAGAGTCTGAAATTAGCATGATTTGTGATCCTACATGTATCACTCCTGCACCAGGACAAGGGGTAGTTGTAATTCAAAGTAAACGCTCAGACACGCATTTAGATCCCTACCTAAATAAATTAGACTCTCCTAGTCAACGAGAGTTGTCTTTGTATGAACAAGCTGTTATTGAAACTATCGGTATTAGTTGTGATTACCCTTTAGGTATCTATGCTACCAAAGAAGCAGAAACCATTTCACTTCATGCCTGCTGGTCGGATGCAACCTGCGCTACGTTTAATCACCGTATAATTCATGGTAATCATAATACACTTATGGAAAAAATTAAAAAATTAAGTACGGATATTAAAACATCACTAAATATAAGCTTATGAAACAAAACGGCATCGTATATTTTATTGGGGCAGGCCCTGGTGATCCGGAATTAATTACAATTAAAGGCTTGGCCATTTTAAAACAAGCCGATGTTGTTTTAACTGACCAACTTGCCCATCCGAGTTTACTTTCTGTTTGCAAACCTGATTCAACAATTATTCATGTTGGAAAATCCAAAGGAAAACACTCTAAAACTCAAGCTGAAATTAACCAGCAATTACTTGATTTTGCCAAAAAAGAAGCAATCGTTGTTCGTCTTAAAGGAGGCGACCCTTTTATTTTTGGAAGACTTGGCGAAGAAATGGAATGGCTTACAAGTCACGGGATTACATATAGTGTAATTCCTGGAGTAAGTTCGGCGATTGCAGGGCCTGGCTATGCAGGCATCCCTTTAACACATCGAAATTTATCTCGTTCTGTTACGTTTATTACTGGCACTACCTTACAAGGAACCCCAATTAAAGATATTCCAAAAACTGATACCCTTGTCTGCTTAATGGGATATCATCATTTAGAATCTATTGTCACTACACTGCTACAAACAAATCATCTATCACCAAGCACCCCCATTGCATTACTATCTCAAACAACAACGCCAAACCAACAAGATCTCTATTCTACTCTTGGAAACATTGTAGAAGATGCCAAAACTACCCCACTTCCAACACCTATTTTATTAGTTATTGGGGAGGTCGTACATTGTGCAAAAACCTGTGAGTGGTTTAAAAAAACAGCCCTTTCACAACGCGTTATTTTATGTAGGAACACCGGAGATTGTAACGAATGGATACAACCGCTAACAACTCATGGATATGATGTGGTACATGCCCCTGTAATTACAACTGAGTATAACCCCAATCATCAACTCACGCCTGAGATTATTAAACAAAGTGATATTATTTTATTTACTTCTAAAAATGCGGTTTATTTTTTTATGCAGGCTCTTCTTAGCATGTCCTTAGATAGTAGAGCTCTACATAACAAAAGTATTGTTTCACTTACAAAACCGATAGGTGAAACCTTAAAAACGCTAGGCTTGCTAGCAAACTATATAGCAACTAACCCCTATCAAGAGACTATCTTAACGTGTATTCCTGAAAACAAACTTAAAAACAAAACTATTTTATATCCAACATCAACACTAGCCATGAAAACATTAAATGATATTGCTCAAAAAAAAGGAGCCCATGTATACCACCATGATCTTTATACGACACGCTTACGATCCTGTGATTATCTAACTATTCGTAGCGACGATATTCTTGTGTTTTTTAGCCCATCTGCAGTCGAAAGTGTTTTTACACAAACATCATGGCCACACCCTAAAACAGCGATTGCCATTGGGAAAACAACGTACAAAAAATTAAAAAGCACAACACAATCACCTATTAAATTATTAGACTCTCCTACACCTCAAGCCTTAATCAAACTATTAAACTCATAACCTAGAAATACGTCGTTATTATGATGGGGTTCGGGGTGTAGATGGTGTTGGAGTGGGTGATTGAGCTGATTTATGAGAAGCTGATGCATGTTCCATTAACCGGTGCAACCCTTGTGGATCTGATGGATCTGATGGAGGTAAAGGACTTAAAACATCTTGCTGTGTTTGAACTCGAGGAACTTTTTCAACCCTACAAAAAAATTCTGATTTATCATCCTTACACCCGAGCTCAAACGCATCTATAACATAATGTTTCTCAGTATTCAGATCTATTTTTTCTTGGTCTGATAGTTTCGAAAGTTCTTCGGCTGATAGTTCTACTATGGAATCTATCCAATCAATCAAATTTTCTTTATGTGATATTTCTTTCTTAAGTTCATCTAAAAAAGAACCTCCATTATCTGCTCTTGCAAGAATATTATCCTCCGTTAACACACGGATCATATTTATAGCTAACCCCAATAATTCAATTTTTTTAATTTGTTTTTGATGAGTTGTAAATCCTGAATATAAAGGTATGATCTCTTTGTCTATATCGTCTTTAATTTGATTAAATATCGCTGTAAAATCATCTTTAGATTTCCAATTTAAAAGTTGTTTTAAAACAGTTTCTTTGATGGAGCCTATATCTTTATTTAAATCTTCAGATATTTGATTGCTTTTTAAATCAATTGTATTTTCTATTTGATTATCTATTTGATCAAAATTAGCTAATTCTTTATCAAGATGTTTCACCAAACCCTCTCTTTTTTTGAGATGATCTTTAACTAACGCCCTGCCCCTTTCTGTATAAAAATAGTTATCTAATAAAAACTGGCGTCCTTTAACAGAAAGTCTTTGATTTGATAATAAATCGACAAGATTTTTTTCTCCCATAGAATTTAGCCAATAATGCAGATTATCTTTGCATTTTCCTTCTACATCCTTAGTAGCAAAATGATTAATAATATCAACTCTATTTTCATTTGTTATTGAATCCGTAATAAAATAATCACTAGCATAACCCATCGTAGGATTAATTGGGCTATTATAAGCTTTTTTGTACTGAATCAATGATTCATCTGTTAAGATTTGAGCATCAGAATCTTCAATCTGTCTAATATATCCCTCCGATTGATTTCCTATCTTTTTTTTCAAACTTATTAATTCAGCACTTAATGTTTTAAGTGAATCTATTTGAATTTTATGCTTTTGTATAAACGCATGAACATACGCTCTTGGAAATGGGCAATGAAATTGATCTTCTTTAAAAAGATCATCAGTAAATTCTGAAACCAGAGAATCATCGAGAATATTTGAAAATTTTGCTTCAATAGATGATTTTATCATACTCTTTATTGAATCTACCTGATTAGCCTGCTGACAAGCATCTTTTAATGTATCAAAAATATGACTAGAGTTTGTATTTAGAGACGGGTAAGCTTGAATCTGATTGTCAAATTCTACTTTATTATTCATTAAACCCATAAATTTATGAGTTATAAAGCCATCTTCAGTAAATCCAAGCGTATTAAAATCTTCTAAACCCTCCTGAGATAAATTTAATGTGTTTAGATCTACATAAGCATGCTTGGGAGGTGCCTGATAAATTGAATTTAAATCTTTAATTAACTCAGGAATACCAGCAAGATTTCTGCCAGCCTTTGCACCCATAGGTAATGTCTGCCTAAGATTATCTTCAACGTCTCTATAGAAATCGAGCCCGAGAGTTGAAAAATCTTCTTTTAAAGACCTAATAAAGTCAGAAAAATGTTTACCATCTACTTTATTACCAAGTGATAATGACTCTGAATATAAAGATCGACAGGTACTAATAAAACGATCGCGCGTATTTTGACGAGACGTACCCGAAAGCATATGAACAGCAGCCGATTTTAATAAACGAATATCTATTTTTTCACTACCTGATTTTCTAAAAAATTCTTTAAATAATTCACCGCTATTTTTAGCAAGATCATGTTTTAAAATTTCTTGTAACGGCTCAATATTATAAATATTATTTGGATCCTCATTTAAATGAGGAAATGCTTCCATCGTTGCCCTAAGATACTTAACCATATCCTTTGGCTTTAACTTATCTTTTGTATACAAGTCTTTTAATTGTGTAATTATCTCTCTATTTTTTTTCAGCTGATTTCTCTTGCCTGACTCAGGCTGGCCCTCATGAGACATTAAAAATGTAAATATATTTAATGTTGAATGTTTAGAAAAAGCATCAGAATCAGGCTGACCTTCTAAAAATGCTTTGCTAACTGATGGATTTTTAGGATAAAAATCTTTGATTTTATTAAACAACTTTTCTCGTAACGTATTATTAGAATCATCCGTTTGCTTAAGTATATCTTGAAAAATAAAATCAGGACTTGAAAATAATTTTTCTTCTAATTTATCTTTGTCTATTTCATCTATCACTTTTTCTAAAATTGTATACCTATTAGCACTATCATCGATTTTTGATAATAAAACTTTTAGGTTTTCTGAATTATTAATTTCAGATTGCCTCATTAATTCATCAAGTTTATTCATTATTATATCATCTGATACATATTTAATTTGACTTGAATCAAATAAGCTCTGAAGATTTAGATTCTCTTTTTGTTGCTTATAATTTATTAGACTCTGGTGAAAAATTTGTTGACTCGGTGTTAAACCAACATAATCAATGTTATCTAAACTATCCCCCAAATCTTCATTCTTATACATTTTTTCTGTTAACTCATCGGTAAGTTTAAAAAATTTAAGATTTGAATCTATGTCTGCATCTGACATAGAATCTATTTTTCCTATAATGGTCTCTTTTAATCTCTTTAAATCTCTCGGTAGCCCAGTATTCTTAAAATGATCATGTACCTTAATAGCTTCCTTAAGAGCATCTTTTGAAACGTCTGGCTGTGAAAGAGTATTTATACTTTCGTTTATGATTACAGAAATCTCTCTTGGATTAGACTCTATCTGAGTTAAATTATCAGGAATGTTTATACCTTGATATTCTTGTCCCTCAGATTTTAATTTTTCTAAAAACTTTAACTGATGTTTTAGTTGAATATTAGAATCATGATATGTAGTATCTAAAGCAATTTCTAATGAATCTTTTAGGTTATCTCGCGATTCTAAGTTTTCTTCATAATTTAATAAACGCAACTCCAAAGCAATTTCTTTTGCACCTTGTGTTGGATTTATAATAGCTAATTTTAAAGCATTATTAATTCTTGTAACAAATCCAGCAGAAACTTTATTTTGCTCATAATCAACCTCATTAACTGCATTTAAAAATTCTTTTCTTTTATCAAATGTTAATGAAGACGCTGACGTTTTAATCCCTTGTTTTATAATTGCAAGGTTTGTATTGTCCTTTAAGCTTTCTTTAAAACCTGGTACGTCTGTTGAAAAACGTTGTTCATACTCTTTAAGACCTTGTTCAGTAATATCTTGGCGACTAGTTAAAAAATCAATACTACCACTTGTAAAATCAAGAATATCTAGAGCTTGTTTATAAAGTTCTAACATAGCTAATTTTACTTGATTTTCTATTGTAATATCACTTTCAATATTAATTTTATTAATTTCGGCTTCTAAATTTTCAACATTTAACTTTTCAGCACTAAATAGTTCATTGTTCAGCATTTCTTTAAGAGTATCTACAGCAGTTTTACTTCTAGAAATATTTTCTGAATCATTTTCTGTAGCACTTTCTATTAATTGCTTAGAAACCCCCTTTAAAAAAACATTGAATCTTAAAAGGCGTGCATATTTATCTGGCGCATTTGGTGCCAAAACAGTATTTCCTGCAGCATTTATCATAGCTACCTGTTGATTAGCGTCACTAATAGCCAGAACGGCTTTAGCTGTATCTCTGCCTTTATTTCCAGCATCAATTCTTAAGCCTCTTTCTCTTTCCAATAAATTAGAAATATCTCGTTGAACTGTAGATTGTGCAATTGGAATTCCAACTGCAAAATTAAAGCCTTCTTTGACTTTATCTTCAATTTCGATCCTTCGATTTTTTTGAGTTCCTTCAACTCGATCTTCAAAACGTTTTTGCATACGTTGAATCGTATCTTCTTTAATTTCCTCATTTACACTATCAATTTCTCGAACTTTTTTAACAAATTTTTCTGCAACTTTTTTTAATCTAGAAGCAACTTGTTCGATGTCCCTTGTTTCTCCAGCTAACTTTTCTGCTATATCTATTAATATCTCTTTAACTTGAGATTCTGTTGCTGAATTTTTTACCAAACTGGATGCCGCTAGATTTTCTAAAATTTGATCTTCAAGCGTTTTAGTACCTAGTACATTTGGATAAGATAATACCCTATCTGCTGAGGGAGTATCTAGACGACTTACCATTATGGCCGTCTGAGATAAGCTATCTTTGATATCATCCAAAAATTGAGCAGGTTTTTCATCAGTGCCAGCTTGTATCTCTGGATCCAATCTTTTAGAACCCCGTAGCGCACTTTGTATTAATTCTGCTTCCTGCTTTGTAGCAACTCCAATAATCTTTTTTGCAAAATCAATTCCTTCATCTTCTTCACCCTCAATCTCTTTAATGATGTTACTTAATGTTTTTTCTGATTGATTTAAAAATAAGAGAAAGCTATTTTTTAATTCAACTAAATCTTGATTCTTTTCTTCAGCACTTTTATTATCCTCACTTAATAACTGCTTTCGTCTTTCAGGATCTACAAACGATTGTGTATTTAGTGTTAGTTGTGGTTTTAATCCTTGGTTTTTTATAGATTCAATACTGTCTTGACTATCTATTTTTTGAAAAATATCTCCTGATAACGTAACGTCTATGTCTTCTAAACGCTGAAGCTTTATTTTTACTTGATTCAATAGATCTGTTAAATTTTTATCATTTTTAAAATCTTCTTCTAACTTCATGATTTGGTCGTTTAAATTGGCTTGGCTCTGAATTAAATTATTTAATTCTTGATTAGACATAGCTAAAATATTATTTAAATCCTTAATAGTTTTATTTAAATCTGAGTTAGATGAAAACTCATCACGATACATTGTTAATGCTCTAGACATCCCTGGCTTAAGCCCAAAGTTATATTTTAAATTTTCCTTACTAGATGAATCCATAATAGGGTTTAATTTATCTTGGACACTTTTTAATGACATTACATTGTTATACGATCCTGCTGTTAAACGTTGTAAATTTTGTGAAATATTATTAAATAATTGGCTATCGCGATCATTAATTGTATCTAAAATTTCTTCAAACAAACCTCTATCCCCAGATAAACGCTGTACTTCAAGTAAATAAATTGCTGCAAGTTTCCCAACATCCCCATCTTGCTCATTCGTAATATCGCTATCTAACAAGTTATAAACATCTCTCAAAATATTCGCTACATTTTTCTGACGTTGTTCTACAGCATCATCAATATCTTTTGTACGTCGATTAGGTTTATTAATAATACTATTCTGAATTTGTTGTTCTGATTTGTTTACAGCATTAACTCTTAGTCCCACATAATCACTTAAGCTTGAAGATTGAGGTTCCGATCCTGTATTACGAGCAATATCGTGAGACCTAACAACTCCAGCCAAGACTTTAGAACGGGTATCATTAAAGCTGTCATCAGCCGCAATACCATAAATTGCATGAGCACGATTTAAAGCACTATCCGACACACCATTTCGTAGAAATTGAAAGTTTTTTACTTTTTCTTTGTTTAATAAACTTACGCCTTTAATTTCTGCATTTCTTAAATCATGTGGCAGAAAAACGCCTGTTAAGGGACTTAAAAATTCTCCACTTACATTTGCTTTTATTATTTTTCTTTCTTCTTCTTTATAGGTATCTGATGAAGGTGTTTTATCACTGCTAAAATATTTTCTAAGAGTAGGAAAAAAGTTACCTTTCCTCAAGTTAGAAAAAGGGAACGAGGTTGACTTTTCAAAATCACCTTTTGCTCCCAAACTTGTAAGTAATGATAAAGGTAACTCTGCTTCTCTGGCTGTTAGTATTAATTGAAGATCATTAGCAAATGGAGAACTCACATCCAATGTGAGTACATTGTTTTGTTTTAATTTTTCTTTCAAAGCTTGAATCCCCATGGGTTGTGGTGGTTGTGATGGGGTGATGCTGCCTTCTTCAGAATCAGAATCAGAATCAAATCCAGAAATACTATCATTATCACTATCACTAAGAATACTGTCTTCATCACTAGTGTCATCATCAATAGAATCTAAATCAAAATCATCCCCTATCTCCGAATCAGAATCAGAGCTTATATCAAAAACGCTATCTGAGTCATCATCATTATAATCAATTGGGATTTCTCCTTTCGCAAACAATCGACCCTCTATCCTTTCAGGACCGATAAAATGTTGTGTAAAATCTCCATCTATCTTGACCTGATCACCATTTATAGAAGCTGAGTCTTCTCCACCCAACTCAGAATCAGAATCAAGACCTTGAGGGCTAAAATTTTCTTCTGATACTATTAACTCTCTTCTAATAGCACGTTCACTTACGATCTGTTCAGGATTAATTTGGATAAAGTTAGGTTTGTTTTTTCTTAAAACAAAATCTCGTAAGGTTTTTGTTTCTTCATTTAACATATAATCATCTCTATAAACTTTAATTTTTTGACTATCACCAGTATCTCTTTGAGAAAACTTTAAAATAGTATTAAGAAAATCAATAACTTTCTTTTGTTGAGTATCATCGGAAATAGTATTTAACTTTTCAAAAAGTTGAGAATTTGATCCACTATCTGCTTCTTCTATTGTTAACAAATCATCAAATGTAATATCATCAAGAACTTGCAAGGAAAGTAAATCTTGAAATTGACTAAATGAAAAATCTCTACTTCTAGGGCTGAGTTTAGAGTTGAATCTTTGATTAAGAAAATCACGTAATGTCCTATCTTTACGAACACTAAAAGCATTAGCTGGAGTTACTCCGGATGTTGCAAATATGGTCTCATCTATTTTGTATTCTCTTGTCTTTGATTTTACTTGCTTATCTTGAGTCTTATTAAAGTAAAGTGTATCTATATAACCCATTCGTGTTTTTATTTCATTACTCTCTTGTTCGCTGATATTAGGTCTTTGTTGTTTAACAATGTTTAGAGTTTGATTACTAGAAGCGGGTTGCCCAGTAACAAGATTACTAACATCTGTAACCAACTTAATTACGGGCGTACCAATCTCTTCAACTGCTTCTTTAACTTGATTCGCAAAAAAACCGGAAACTATTCCAAAAGGTGATGGAGGTGATGATACACTGTCAGAATCAGATCTAGAATCAGATCTAGAAGGAAAAGGAATTCGAGGAGGGGGAGTAGATGGACGATCTGGATCTAAACCCACACTTCGAAAATTTCTTACTGAAACAACTCCATCATCTTCCGCTGAAACTTCACTATCAGTACTATCGCTAGCGCCTTGTAACCAATCTTGAATATTTTTTCTACCATCTTGCTTAGCTTGTGATTCTTTTAAAATAGCTAAATTTGCTTCACTCAAAATTGAACTACTATTATCATACGTTTCAGAAATAGCTGTCTCTTCTTTCTTTTTTTCTTCATCATCTCGCTGGGCTTTATCTTGTTTGAGTTCTCTCTTCTGTTTGCTTTCTTCAAGTGGTGTTGGCTTTTCTGTTGCATCAACATCTCCACCCGTTAATTGGGCTTGTAATAAAGCCAATTCTTGAAACTCATTTTTTGTTAATATTGGTTTTTCTAATAAATTTTTAATGTTTTCAAGAAGTTTTTTCTCTTTTACATCTGTAGTATTATCTATATTGATATCTTTATAAGCCTCTTTAAGTTTTTGCAATTGTTCTATTTGTTTGAAACTAATATAGTTATCTAATGAACTTCTGTTATCAATATCTCTTAAGCGATCAAAGCGTGCATTTATTTGATTTTCTATCATTACACGTTGTTGCTGACGTTTTTCATCCTCACGCTTTTGATTTTTACTACGATTTTTATGAGTATCATTATCTTGATAAGAGCCTTCATTAGCAGAAGAATTCGAAGTGATTTTAGAATCTGAATCTAAGGAATTTAAATCTTTATCGCTTACGGAACTTAAAGCTCTTAAAGTATATGAAGATCTTATAGAGTTTTTAAAGTCGTAAAAGGGTGCATTAATAAATCTATCTTGAAAGCCTAATCCTTCTTTATAGCCACTAACATGATTTACAAGATCTGACACCCCTTCTCCTAAAGAGGCCCCGAATTTACCTTTAAAAATATCTGTTGCAAATGCTAGTATCCCAAAGGTTAATTGGCCTAAATCAGCAATAAGTCCAGCAGAAAACTTTGCTCCAGTTTTCATAAGTCCAGCAGAAAACTTTGCTGCAGGTTTCAGTTGACTAGGCATATCTGGTAAGCTATTTCTCACACTACTACCAATGGTTCCCAAACTAGAAGCTCCCCCCTTTGTTAATCCTAATTGCGGAAACCTATCTGAAGCTGCTTTTATACCTACAGCAAATGTTAATGGAGACGCTAAAAGGGCAAACCCTGCTGCTATGCCTCCAAATTTTAATATCGCCCGCCCCCGTTGTAATACACCTTGATCTTTATAATCGTCTCTAATTGGATCCTCAGAACGTTTGACTCCAGTGTCATTCATCGTAATATTATCGATAATCTTCTCTATTTTTTTATCTTGACCACCCTGATTGTCTCCTATAAGTTTCTCTAAATCTGCTTGAATATTATTCTTAGATTTTCCATTTAAAATACCTGTCTGAATAATTCCTAAAGCAGCATTTGATAATTCAGCGCCAAACACCTCTTTGATTGATTGAGTCGCTTCAAGCAAATCCTTCGCTTCTTTTTCTTTTTTTTCTTTTATAATTTTAACAATATTTGGAGGCACTCCAAGCATGGTAAGTCGTTGTAGCCCAAACTGAATATCCTGCTCATTTGTTGCTAAATTCAAATTAACCATTTCTTCATTAATTTTCTTAATATTTTCTTCAGGTATTAGTGAGTCTTTACCAAACGTTTTATCAAATTTTCCCTGTAAAAAACTTTTCATAATATTAGTACTGCGATTGAACTCTGATAAAAGCTGTTGCATAATCTGAGTTTTTGCTTTTAAGATGTCTGCAAGTAAAATCTCATTTTCTAAATCTACTGTGCTTGTAAAAAATGGATTTGCTGATGATGCATCAACAACCTGAAAATCTTCAATTGATTCTATTTCAGGATCCTCAACCATCCCTTCACTTACAACCTCATTAACATCTAAACGAACATTTTCTGGGATTGACATCGCCATCAACTTATCAATCATCATTGTAGTTAAAGAAAACTTTAACCCTGAATATTCAAGAAAATCATTTGCTTTATTTAAAGATCGTGATTGTGGCGATTTAGATTTATCTATATCTACATTTTTTGCAGATTTTTTAGCAGACTCTTTGGCTGACTGTTTTGCATTTGAGGCTTTGCTGCTTAAAATAAAACTTAACTTTGTTTTTATTTTTGTTAAAGAACCAGTTTTTTTTGCTAAAAGATCGCCTCTTTCTTTTTTTCTTTGTTGCGTTTTAGATTTAGCTTCAATCGCATAATTCTTTTCTTTCATGGAATTAAAATTCAATTTTTTCACAAATTCTTCAGCCGTTTTAATCAGAATTTTAATTAAACTGCCTTTTAATGAATCCAATGCTTGATTGATAATATTTGAAATATCTTCTGCCGACTTAAACATTGCCTCTAACTTGGCAAGCTCGCCTCGTTCGTAAACCCCAAAGACCCGAGAAATATTTTTTCCTGCACCGGTTGATTGCATTCCTGAAATTTCTGCAGCAACTTCTTGAATCGCAGAATTTTCTTTATCCATTAATTCCTGCATAAGTTTGATTAAGCGAAAACGTTTCTTAATCGCTGATTTTGCTTGAGAAAGCTTACTTTTATTCACAACTAACTGCCCCCTGGGAGAAATAACAAAAGCTCCATTTAATGCAGTATTACGTGAAGTCTGTAATTTTTTTTCTTGTGCTTTAATATCAGATTTATAATTATCTTTCTGACTAGCATCCTCTTGACTTTCCTCCTCAGTTTCGGTACGTCTCTCATTAGGTTTATCCCCACTATTCTGTTCGGCAAATGATAAATTTATTTTGTTAAATGTTTTTATAGAGCCTGCAAACAAAATAACATCTGAAATAAACTGACCAATCCCTTTAAGGGTGGCATATTCTGCTGAATTTGTTGCAAATGATTTTATACCTTTTTGAGCCTGCGCTTGCTTAGGCCCAAGTACAGGATCGATTAATGCCGTCCATTGATTAAATAAGATTGCAAGCGAAAATGTAGAAATTATAGCTGCCTCTAGAATCATTAAAATTTCCGTTTTTTCACGCTCATTATTTGACGTTGCACGGCTAGACCAATTGGTTGAAATATCTTGCATAACATCCATTTGGAGTGAATTATAATGATCAACGCAATTAAAAATAGATTGCAATGTATTGGTACCCGAACTTTGCCCTGCAAACTCTTCCACAATCTGCTTTTTAATATTGTATCTTGATACTTCTAACATTACATATAAAATTCTGTATAATGAATTTTTAGTTAACTGACCAGCCATAGCTTCAAGCGCAAACAAATTGACCATTTTCATCTCCATGCCCTCAGCTACTTGAAGCAGAGCATTTGAGGAGTCCAACCCCAACTCTGGATCAGAGCCAATACGTTTAATATTAGTATCCGTAGGGTTAATATCTTTACCGTTAACAAAGCTTTTTAGCATTGTGTTATCAGATGCTATTGTTGTATACATTTTATCTGCAAACGTATTTTGATCAGTCATTGCAACACCCCCAGCTAAAGATGGGGTGAGATCCCCTTCTACTGGGGAATTTTTTTGATATGTCATTTTCGCATTGATTTTATCTCTAGCGTCTTCAGAACTTTTTGTCAACTTTTGAAAAACGCCTTCATCTCCGGATAGCTTCTCTGTCATAACCTTATTTTTATCATCAAGATCATACGTTGCATGAATTCCACCATAATCAAGAGTATGCTTCATTGTTGAATCTTGAACATCAAGCGCTGTGATTAATGCTCCAGAAGTGGCTGCTCCAATACCCCAACCTGAGACCCAGGTTCCATAAGATACTGTTCCTTGTAAGGCTGATTTTTGACTATTATATAATGCATGTAGAATGTCTTTATCTTGAGAAACATTTGAGTTCCAGGCTCTTTCAATATTAGCAACATCTTGCTTATAGTCATTGTACACTTGCATTTCTAATGAAATAAGATTTTCCATAACGGAAAAATTTTCTAAACGACCATATCCATCTGGTTTAGACATGCCTGCAAAGTCTGCTGCTGCCTGTTCAATTGACTCCATTAACACCTTTAAAATTAATAAAAGAATTCTAATTCTCATTAAGTGATATTGAGACTCTTGAGTACTATAAGCCATTGCTAATCCATTCTGAACAACCTTGCCATCACCTTGATTTCTAATAAATGACGATTGCAACCCGCCCTCTTCCCCATTCTCTCCAATACTAGCTCGACCAACCTTATTGGCTTGTTCATCAACAAAACCAGCACCATCAGTCAAAGGGTTATCAGGAGATGTTGTATTATTCCATTTAAATGATTTACGTGAATCATTAAAAGATTGTCTTCCTTTTATTAACTTATAAACTTCCTGCTGGATATCATGTTGAATTGAATTTGTTTGCCAATGGGTGTATACGTCAAGATTTCTTTGATGAGGTTTCTTTTCATCTAGCTTAGTTTTAATTTCCTTTTGCTTTTGATTTATTTCTACCTTTAAATCCTCTCTGTCCTTATCTGTTGTAGCTTTTTCTAACTTTGTTTTTAGTTTATTTAAAGTTTCTATAAGTTTATCTGCGTCATTTTCTATAGTATTAATTTGATTTTCGTTTTCAGCGATATATGTTTCTTGAATTTCACTTGTTGATAAATCTTCTAAACGTATACCCTTGTACTCTTTTGATGTATCGTCGTCGGACTGTAAAAATTCTTTTTTATTTTCAAATTCACCAAGCTGTTTTTTAATATCTTCATAATGAAATAAATTAGTGCGATCGTCCTCATCAACCCCTTTCCTTGACTCTTCAAGCATCGTAATTGGGTTTTGATATTTTTTCATTGCAATTTTAAACATATAGGTTGCCGCATCTACAGCTGTTTCAAGCATATAAGATGCTGTTGTTC
>Ga0255759_10002640_pt1 | contig 15902 bp, 9 predicted proteins | sample 101ome_20_FD_179959 | JGI IMG/M metagenome (GOLD analysis project Ga0255759, IMG submission 179959) | Coastal salt marsh microbial communities from the Groves Creek Marsh, Skidaway Island, Georgia - 101404AT metaG (version 2) | ecosystem: Environmental > Aquatic > Marine > Intertidal zone > Salt...
AGATTAATTTTAGGGAAAGTATTAAAAGTAACCCAATCTTGCCAACCATTAGTAGCTGGAAAAGAAACTGTATGAAGTTCTTCCGCAACGGAATCTTCCATCAATAATAGCTTTATAGTACCACCATTTGCATAATCTTGACTTCCATCAGAAGCAACTCTATAACTTAAATCATATAAACCAGCTTTTTGAACATTTATAACATAGTCAGCATAGTCAGCAGAATCTAGATAACCAATATTTTGACCTCCTCCATCATCTTCAGTCATTTCCAAGGATATTCCACTCTGATATACATAATCCTCAGCTTCTAGATATCCTGGAACTGGAATTCCAACTGACACATTATTATCAAAAGAAAACCAATTTAAATTAAATGGACCTTCTAAAATTTTTAATCTAATTTGATGCTCTCCTTCAGGTAGAGTTAAAGCCTTACTTGTACTTTCCCATGTTTGCCAACCACCAGTTGTAGGTAATATTACATTTTGAAGAGAGGAATATGTTCCAGTTGTAAGATCAAGGATACTTAACTCAATTTGACCCCCTGATGACCAATTAGGATCAGCAGCTGACCTGTAAGTAACATTATATAAATCTTCACTTTCAATTTTTAAATAGTAATCAGCATAATCTCCATTATCTAAACTACCTATATTTAATCCACCATTTTCATCTGATGTTGATTCTAGTTCAATACCTTTTTGATTGAAGTAGTGCTCAGCTTCTATCTTACCAGGAATAGCATGAATAAAAGATATTTTATTTTCAACAACTTCATTATTAAAATTTATAAGTGTTTCACCATCCAATGCCCTAACAGAATTCCCAGTGTAGGATAAAGTAACAATATCTGTAGGCTGAATTTCTGTATCAAAATATATTATGATTGACCTTGGAGATGATGAATAATTAACATTTTGAATATCCTTTTCTTGATCATTGATATTTAATATAAAATCAGACTTATTTAATGTTGAAGTGTTATCTAAATTTTTATTGAAATTAATATTAATTGAATTTTCAGAAAGTGTAAATGATGAAATATATTTTGTTTGCAGTAAATTAATATCTCCAATTCTTTCAAATTCAAAGAAACCTAAATTAAAGGTTCCTGTTTTAACCTGAAAAACAAATTTGTCGTCAGTATCATAAACTACTAGTGAATCAATATTAATAAAAGACCAATTAGTCCATGACTCAGTATTAGGAACATTTATTAAATCTGTAACCTGATTATCATTAATCTTAAAATAAAAACTTCCATCATTATCCTCAGTTGCTACTCTAACTTTAATATTGTATAAACCAGATGTAGGATCTTTTAAGGTATACTGCATCCATTCATCTGACTCAACCCATCCAACATTATATCCATTTGATAGAGGATCTTCGTTATTCTGAATATCGACATTATCATTTCTATAAGCCCAACCATTATTCCATGCAGAAAAATCACCACCATAATTAGCTACTGATCCAGCATCATAATAAGCTTCTCCCATTATTCCTAAATCAAAGTCAGAAGCAAAAATTTTACCAGGGATAATATTTTCAGCATAAGGTATTGTTTCGTCAGAAAAAGGCTGTCTAAACAAAGCGTCTATAACATCTTTCTGGTATCTAGTATTTTCAAACTTAATATCTTCTGTCAATTGTCTCAACCCTTCAATTGCATCTTCCTTAGAAGGAGCTTCACCTCCTCCATTCCAATAATCGACAATTTTATTATACTTCTCATTATAACTAATTGACATAGGAGGTTGGATAGCACCAATACGCTTAAAAGGCCACCATGCCCAACCAATTCCATTTTCTTCAAAAACTTTTACAGCATCTCTGTACCAAAAATTAGAATTTTCACCTGTCTCTCCAACAAATAGAGGCACATTTAATGAATCTCTTAGAGGTAACATCCAGTCTAAATATTCCTGATCTACCGGACTCCAGTATTTATGAGGACTATAAACAAAATTATCATCCCACGGAGGTGTCAATCCAGTAAAATCATTCGCAAACCAGTTACCTTCTATAAATAAAATATGATTATCACCCTCAGATCTTATTGCCTCTGTTATTTCTTCGTATAATTGTCTTAATAATATCCCACCAGGTATATCCCAATTAGGCTCATTAATTAGATCATAACCAGCAATCCATTCTTCATTTTTATATCTACTAGCAAGTCTTCTCCACAATTCAACAGTCTTGTTTTGATTTAGGGTACTTTCCCATAAGGAAGGTTTTGTTGGATCATAGTCAGATATGTCAGCGTTATAACCCTGACCACCTGGCGCAGCATGTAAATCAATCATAAGATAGATTTGATTTTGCTTACACCAGCTCAATAGACTATCCAAAAGAGTAAACCCAATTTCTTTTTCAGTATACGCATTAGGAAAAGGCTCATTCTCAATAGGTTCAGTAAATAAATTATAATGTATAGGAACTCTGATAAGATTAAAACCCCATTGTTTCATTGAATCAATATCAATTTTTCTTACATGATTTGAGAGCCAGTTATGATAGAAAACGTCTGTTTCTTCTTCACCTATTAATTCAATTAACCTTTCTTTAATTTGATACTGAGTTGATGAAAAACCTCCAGGAGCCATCATGTATCCTTCTTGTACCATCCAACCCCCAAGGCCCATACCTCTAAATATTATAGTATCGCCGTTTTCGTTAACGATAGAACTCCCAGATGTACTAAGAAAATTTTGCGAATATGAAGAAAAATTTAGCACTAAAAATAGCACTAAGAAGTTAGTTAGTTTAGCCATATGCATCACGATGTAAATGCACAAAAGGTGGATTTCAAAATGAAATGAATTAAACTTTTATTTCGACATCGACACCACTTGGTAATTCAAGTTTCATTAAGGCATCAACAGTTTGGCTACTATTTGAATATATATCTAATAGCCTTTTATAGGTACAAAGTTTAAATTGCTCTCTAGATGTTTTATTAACATGAGGAGATCTCAATACTGTAAAAATTTCTTTTCTTGTAGGTAATGGAATAGGACCACTAACTATAGCACCTGTTGTCTTGACAGCCTTTACAATTTTATCAGAACTTTTATCAACTAAATTGTAGTCAAAGGATTTAAGCTTAATTCTTATTTTTTGTGCCATTTTATTAATTTAATTCTCCATTTGCTTTAGAAATAATTCCTTCTGCAATATTTTTTGGAACACCAGTATAGTGTGAAAATGTTAATGATGCAGAAGCTCTACCTGAACTTAAGGTTCTAAGATCAGTTACATAGCCAAATAATTCAGATAAAGGAACATCTGCCTTTATGACTTGTGAGTTTCCTTTCATATCCATACCTTTCATTATACCTCTTCTTTTATTTAAATCACCTGTTACTCCACCGGTAAATTCATCTGGGGTTGTTACCTCAACAGACATGATTGGCTCCATTAATACTGGACTAGCCTTTTTTGCAGCCTGCTTAAACGCAATACCTGCAGCTAATTCAAAAGATAATGAATCAGAATCAACATCATGGAAAGAACCATCATATAATCTAACTTTCATAGATTCTACAGGGAAGCCTGCTAATGGACCATTTTCCATTGCATTTTTAAAGCCTTTTTCAACTGCCGGAATGAATTCTCTTGGAATTTTACCACCAACTATTTGATTAACAAATTGAAGACCATTACCTTCTGCATCCTCATCTCTAGGTCCTATTTCAAAAACAATATCTGCAAACTTACCTCTACCTCCTGATTGTTTTTTATATACTTCTTGATGGGTAGTTGATGACTGAATAGATTCTTTATAAGCAACTTGTGGAGCACCCTGATTTATCTCTACCTTAAACTCTCTTTTTAATCTATCGATTATGATTTCAAGGTGAAGTTCACCCATACCTCTAAGGACAGTCTGGCCAGTTTCTTCATCAGTGTTTACTCTTAGTGTTGGATCTTCCTCAATTAACTTACTTACCGCCATTCCTAACTTATCCACATCAGCTTGTTGTTTTGGCTCAATAGCATAACCAATTACTGGCTCAGGAAACGACATAGATTCTAAAACAATTTTAGATTTTTCATCAGATAACGTATCTCCTGTCTTAATATCTTTGAAACCAACACCAGCACAAATATCACCAGCAACTACTTTATCAATTGGATTTTGTTTGTTAGAGTGCATTTGCATAAGCCTTGAAATTCTTTCCTTCTTACCATTTCTATTATTAAAAATATAAGATCCTGCGTCTAATGTTCCTGAGTAAACTCTAAAGAAACATAGTCTACCAACGAACGGATCAGTTGCAATTTTAAAAGCAAGAGCAGAAAAAGGCTCATCATTATTTGGGTTTCTTGATACCTCTTGATCATTATCTGGGTTGGTACCTGTTACTGGAGGTAAATCTAATGGAGAAGGCAAGTAAGAACATACTGCATCTAACAATGCCTGAACACCTTTATTTTTGAAAGCAGAACCGCACATAACTGGAGAAAATGACATATCGATAACTGCCTTACGAATTGCGGCCATCATTTCTTCTTTAGTTATAGAATCTGGATCATCAAAAAACTTCTCTAATAAATTATCGTCATACTCGGCAACACTTTCAACAAGATTTTGTCTCCACTCATCTACAGTTTCAATCAAGTTTTCTGGTATATCCACAACATTGTAAGTCATACCCATGTCAGTCTCATTCCAAACAATTGCTTCCTTAGTTATAAGATCAACTACACCTTTGAAATTTTCTTCTGCACCTATAGGAATTTGAAGTGGAACAGGTTTAGCATTTAATTTATCCTTAATTTCATTTACAACATTAAGAAAATCGGCACCTGCTCTATCCATTTTGTTTACAAAACAAATTCTTGGCACTTTATATTTATCTGCTTGTCTCCAAACTGTCTCTGACTGAGGCTCAACACCTGAAACAGCACAAAATAATGCTACTGCACCATCTAAAACTCTTAAGGATCTTTCAACTTCAACAGTGAAATCTACGTGACCAGGAGTATCGATAATATTGACCCTATAATCATTAGTATTGTCAATCATTTTACCTTGTTGAGTTGGATATTTCCAGAAAGTAGTTGTAGCTGCAGATGTAATAGTAATTCCTCTTTCTTGTTCTTGCTCCATCCAATCCATAGTGGCTGCACCATCATGAACTTCACCTATTTTATGACTAAGACCAGTATAATATAAAATTCTTTCAGTGGTTGTAGTCTTTCCGGCATCGATATGTGCCATAATCCCAATGTTTCTAAGATAATTTAAATCTTTAATTTCTGCCATTTTATAAGTTATTAAAATCTAAAGTGAGAGAATGCTTTATTAGCTTCAGCCATTCTATGAGTATCGTCTTTCTTTTTTACTGCACCACCTTCACCTTTTGAAGCAGCTATAATTTCATTAGCTAATCTATCAACCATGGTTTTTTCGTTTCTACTTCTAGCATATTGAATTAACCATTTTTGGCTTAATGTAATTTTTCTAGCAGGTCTAACTTCAATAGGTACTTGGAAATTAGCACCTCCAACTCTTCTACTTTTTACTTCGACTGATGGCATGACATTATTTAAAGCTTTTTTCCATACTTCTAAGCCTTTTTCTTTTGTTTTCTCTTCTACAATCTTTAATGAATCGTAAAAAATAGAATATGATATACTCTTTTTACCATCTTTCATTAGATTGTTAACAAACTGAGTAACTAAAGTGTCCTTAAAAATAGGGTCAGGTAAAAAATATCTTTTTTTAGGTTTAGATTTTCTCATGTATTATTTTTTTGATTTAGGTCTTTTAGCACCATATTTTGATCTTCTCTGAGTTCTGTCATCCACACCACCAGTATCAAGAGTTCCTCTAATAACATGATATCTTACACCAGGCAAATCTTTAACCCTACCTCCTCTAATTAAAACAATAGAATGTTCTTGTAAATTATGACCTTCACCAGGAATATATGCGTTTACCTCTTTTCCATGAGATAATCTAACTCTTGCTACCTTTCTCATAGCAGAATTAGGCTTCTTTGGAGTAGTTGTATATACTCTAGTACATACCCCTCTTTTTTGTGGGCAAGAATCTAAAGCTGGAGACTTTGATTTAGACTTCAGTTTTTTTCTTCCTTTTCTTACAAGTTGTTGTATCGTTGGCATAATATTTATTAAATGCGACGCAAAAATAGAAATTCATACGTCTTAAACAAAATTTTTTAAGTCTTTATAATTATTATAAAATCATTTATTTTCTTGGTTATTTACATCAAGAGGAAATTTAGGTAATTCATTAAAGTCTTTAATTTCCTCATATTTCTGCTCATACTTAGAAATGTTATCATTTAGAGCAATTGAAAACTTCTTAGCATGCTCAGGTGTTATGATAATTCTCGAATTTACTTTTGCCTTAGGAACCCCAGGCATTAGCTGAATAAAATCAATAACAAATTCACTACTAGAATGAGCTATCATTGCAAGATTTGCATACTTACCTTTTGATACCTCATCCGATAGTTCAATATTTATTTGATTCTGTTTTTGACTCATTTCTGATCTTGTTTATTCTCCTCAAGAATATCTTCACTTACAGTTGCTCCATCTTCCATGATTAAATCATCAGATTTCATCATAAGTTCATCGTACTCTTTCTCAGAACCAACAATCATGTCACCATATTCCCTTAAACCCGTTCCTGCTGGAATTAAGTGACCTACAATAACATTTTCTTTGAGACCTCTAAGATCGTCAACTTTACCTCTAATGGACGCTTCACTAAGAACCTTTGTTGTTTCTTGGAATGAAGCAGCAGATATGAAGCTTTCCGTTCCTAAAGATGCTCTAGTTATACCTTGTAGAGAAGGTCTTGAAACTGCAGCATCTGCATTTCTTACCTCTACAATCTTTTTATCATTTCTTCTTAGCGATGAATTTTCATCTCTTAACTCTCTAGAAGTTATGATTTGACCTTCTTTGAAAGAAGAATCACCTGGATCAGTTACTACTTTTTTCTCAAAAATAGCATCATTAGTAGTTTTAAATGCTAATTTATCAACTTTCTCATCTTGTAAAAAATTAGTATCTCCTGGGTCAACAATAATTACTTTCTGCATCATCTGTCTTACAATTACCTCAATATGCTTATCATTAATTTTAACACCCTGCAGTCTGTAAACTTCTTGAATTTCATTAACTAAATAATCTTGAACTTCAGTAGGACCTTTTATAGATAAAATATCAGCAGGAGTAATTGCACCATCTGATAATGGAGAACCAGCTTTTACGTAATCATTATCTTGTACTAAAATATGCTTAGATAAAGAAACTAGATACTTTTTCTTCGTTCCATCCTTAGATTCTATGAAGATCTCTCTATTTCCCCTCTTTATTCCACCATAAGTCACTACTCCATTAATCTCACTAACTACAGCAGGATTAGATGGGTTTCTAGCTTCAAATAATTCAGTTACTCTTGGTAGACCTCCTGTTATATCTCTAGACTGACCAATCATTCTTGGAATCTTAGATAAAATTGTACCAGGACTTACAGAACCACCTTTCTCAACCGACAAGTGAGCTCCAACTGGAATATTATATGACTTATCACCATCTTTAGATTTAACTATAATTGCAGGATTTTTAGTTTTATCCCTACATTCTATGATAACCTTTTCTTTATGACCAGTTTGTTCATCGAATTCCTCTTTAAATGTAATACCTTCTTCAATTGACTCGTAATCAATTTTTCCTTTCAGTTCAGAAAGAATAACAGCGTTATATGGATCCCAATTACAAATTATATCACCCTTCTCAACCTTCTGTCCATCTTTAACTTTGAGGAAAGAACCATAAGGAACATTATTTGAAATAAGAGTAGCACCCTTACCATTAACGACCCTAACTTCACCACTTCTTGCCATAACAACCTCCACTTTATTACCTTCAGAATCTTTTGAAGAAACTGATCTAATACCATCAAAAACAATCTTTCCTTCAAACTTTGCTTTAATGTTTGCATCAACGGCAATATTAGATGCTGTTCCACCCACGTGGAAAGTTCTCAATGTTAACTGAGTTCCTGGCTCGCCAATAGACTGTGCCGCAATAACACCAACAGCCTCTCCAACATTGACCATTTTACCATTAGCTAAATTTCTACCATAACATTTAGCACAAGCTCCTCTTGTTGTCTCACAAGTTAGAACCGATCTAATTTCAATTTCCTCAATGCTAGTTTGATCAATTTTATTTGCAATTTGCTCATCTATCTCTTCCCCAGCTTCTATTATTAAATCATTTGAAATAGGATCATAAACGTCGTGAACAGTTACTCTACCTAAAATTCTTTCAGACAACGGTTCAACTATGTCTTCATTATCTTTTAAAGCGCTAACTGTAACTCCTCTTAATGTACCACAATCCTCTTCATTGATAATTACATCTTGTGCTACATCAACTAATCTTCTAGTCAGATATCCTGCATCAGCAGTTTTTAATGCTGTATCAGCTAAACCTTTCCTAGCACCATGAGTTGAAATAAAATACTCGATAACATCTAACCCTTCTTTAAAATTAGAAAGTATAGGGTTTTCAATAATTTCACCAACAGAACCAGATAGATTTTTTTGAGGTTTAGCCATCAAACCTCTCATTCCACCTAACTGTCTAATTTGTTCTCTTGAACCTCTTGCACCAGAATCCATCATCATATAAATGGGATTGAAGCCTTGTTCGTCATCTTCAAGTTGATTCATAAGTGTAGTAGTAAGTCTGGTATTAGCTCTGGTCCAAATATCGATAACCTGATTATACCTCTCATTATCCGTTATCAGTCCCATATAATAATTATCCCAAACAGCTTTAACTTCCTTCTTAGCAGATTCAACCAAAGATTCTTTAGCTTCTGGTATTTGGATATCTCCAAGACCCATAGAAAGGCCACCTTCATAAGCCATTTTAAATCCTAATTCCTTGATATCATCGAGGAAATTAGCTGTTCTTGATATACCACAAACTTTATATACAATAGAAATTATTTGTTGTAATTTTTTCTTTGTAAGCAACTCATCAATATAACCTACTTCATTAGGAATTAAATTATTAAAAAGAACTCTACCAGCAACTGTCTCTATAACTTTATTCTCTAAAGTACCTTCAGAAGTTCTGACATTTGTTCTTAACTTGATGAGCGCATTCTTATCAACTTTTTCCTCATTTAATGCAATTACTACCTCTCTTAAATTAGAGAAAATTAATCCCTCGCCTTTTAATGGATGTTCTTTTGTTGACTTTCTTCCTTTAGAAACATAATATAAACCAAGAACCATATCCTGAGATGGCACTGTAATTGGAGCTCCATTAGCAGGATTTAAAATATTATTTGATCCTAGCATTAATAGGGATGCTTCAACTATTGCCTCATGACCAAGAGGAACATGAACTGCCATCTGGTCGCCATCAAAATCAGCATTAAAAGCAGTACAAGCTAAAGGATGTAACTCAATAGCTTTACCCTCTATTAGTTTAGGTTGAAAAGCTTGTATGCCAAGTCTATGTAATGTCGGGGCTCTATTTAATAGAACTGGGTGTCCAACTAATACATTTTCTAGAATATCCCAGATTACAGGTTCTTTCTTATCAACTAGTTTTTTAGCAGATTTTACAGTTTTGACAATACCTCTTTCAATTAACTTTCTAATAATAAACGGCTTAAATAACTCTGCAGCCATATCTTTAGGAAGCCCACATTCATGCATCTTTAACTTAGGACCAACAACTATTACCGATCTACCAGAATAATCAACTCTTTTACCAAGTAGATTTTGTCTAAATCTACCTTGCTTTCCTTTTAACATATCAGTTAAAGACTTTAAAGATCTATTTCCATCAGACCTAACAGCATTAATTCTTCTCGAATTATCAAAGAGTGAGTCTACTGCCTCTTGAAGCATCCTTTTTTCATTTCTTAAAATAACTTCCGGAGCTCTAATTTCAAGTAATCTTTTTAATCTGTTATTTCTAATTATAACTCTTCTATATAGATCATTTAAATCAGATGTAGCAAACCTTCCTCCATCAAGTGGAACAAGTGGTCTTAACTCTGGCGGAATAACTGGAATCATTTTAACAATCATCCATTCAGGCCTATTATCAATATTTTCTCTTGAATCTCTAAATGCTTCAATTACTCTAAGCCTCTTTAAAGCTTCTGCTTTTCTTTGTTGAGATGTTTCGTTTGCTGCCTTATATCTAAGATCTATCGATAATGCATCTAAATCAATTTGGGATAGAAGCTCAGCAATAGCCTCTGCACCCATTTTAGCGATAAATTTATTAGGGTCATCATTAGGCAATAAATAATTATCTTTCGGTAACGAATCAGTAATATTTATATACTCTTCTTCTGTTAATAAATCCATTTTTTGGCAACCATCTTCCTCTTTAACACCTGGATTTATAACTACATACCTTTCATAATATACAACTTGATTTAACTTTTTAGCAGGAACACCGAGCATGTAACCAATTTTATTAGGAAGAGTTCTAAAGTACCAGATATGAGCAACAGGAACTACTAATTCGATATGCCCCATCCTCTCTCTCCTAACTTTTTTCTCAGTCACTTCAACACCACACCTATCACAAATTATACCTTTATATCTTATCCTTTTATATTTACCACAATGACATTCCCAATCCTTAACAGGACCAAATGTTCTTTCACAAAATAATCCACCCATTTCTGGTTTAAATGTCCTGTAATTAATTGTTTCAGGAGCTGTAACTTCACCAAAAGAATTCTCAAGTATAGATTCCGGAGAAGCTAAACTTACTATAATCTTTGAAAAGTCACTTGATTTATTGTTTTTATTAGATAGCATATATTGTATATTAAATTATTTCATTGTTATTTCTAAAGCCAAACCTCTTAGTTCGTGAATCAAAACATTAAATGATTCAGGTATTCCAGGAGTTTGCATATTTTCACCTTTCACAATAGCTTCATAAGCTTTTGCTCTACCTATTATATCATCTGATTTAATAGTTAAAATCTCTTGAAGAACATGAGATGCACCAAAAGCTTCGAGAGCCCAAACTTCCATTTCACCAAATCTTTGACCTCCAAATTGAGCCTTACCTCCAAGAGGCTGTTGAGTAATTAGTGAATAAGGACCTATTGATCTAGAATGCATCTTATCATCAATTAAGTGGCCTAGTTTAAGAATATAAATTACACCAACTGTTACTTTCTGATCAAACTTTTTACCAGTAGAACCATCATATAAATAAGTTCTACCAAATGAAGGCAATTTAGCTTCATCAAGTTCCTTACTTACTTCATCAGCAGTAGCTCCATCAAAAATTGGAGTTCTATACTTTTTATTGAGCTTAAGACCAGCCCAACCAAGAGCGGTTTCATATAACTGTCCAATATTCATCCTAGATGGTACACCTAATGGGTTTAATACAACATCAACAGTTGATCCATCATCTAGGAATGGCATATCCTCTTCTTTAACAATCCTTGCTACAACACCTTTATTACCATGTCTACCTGCCATTTTATCCCCAACCTTAAGTTTTCTTTTCTTTGCAACATAAACTTTTGCCATCTGTACAATACCAGGAGCAAGTTCATCACCAACTTCCAAAGAAAATTTCTCTTTTTTAAAGCTAGATGCCAAATCATTTCTTTTAATTACATAATTTTTGACAGCTCTAGAAACTGAATCATTTACTTTCTTATCATCAGTCCAGTCTTCTAAGACAACATCTTGAATTAAGCTTGATTCCTCAGGAACATTTAGGCTGTTCATATCATAGTAAATATTCTTTTTAGGGAAAAGTTTGTCTTCTATTAATTTTCTAGAAAATTTAACGCCACCCTTTACAAGCTCATCACCATATTTATGGCTTATACCATTACATTTTTTATTTTTAAGAAGTTTATCAAATTTCTCAATAAGTCTTGATTTAAGATCAACTAAAGACTTGCTATAATCAGCTTTTAGTAACTCTATTTGCTGTTTAGCGAGTTTTTTAGAATCTTTATCCTTCTTTTGTCTAGTAAAAAGTTTTGTATCAACTACGACACCATTTAATGATGGAGGAGCTTTTAATGAAGCATCCTTGACATCACCAGCCTTATCACCAAAAATAGCTCTTAATAGCCTTTCTTCAGGAGTGGGATCACTTTCACCTTTTGGAGTAATTTTTCCGATTAATATATCTCCTTCTTTTACTTTTGCACCTACTCTTATAAGACCATTTTCATCTAAATCTTTTATTGCCTCATCACTTACATTTGGTATCTCATTAGTGAATTCTTCCTCACCTCTTTTAGTATCTCTAACTTCGAGTTTAAACTCTTCAATATGTAGAGAAGTGAAAACATCTTCTTTCACTACTTTTTCAGATATTACAATAGCATCTTCAAAATTATAACCTTTCCAAGGCATGAAAGCTACTTTTAAATTTCTACCAAGTGCAAGTTCTCCGTCTTGAGTTGCAAAACCTTCACAAATTACTTGACCTTTCTTCACCTTATCGCCAACTTTAACAGTTGGTGTTAAATTTATACAGGTATCTTGATTAGTTCTCCTGAATTTTATTAACTCATAGGTTTTTGATTGCTCATCAAATGAAACTAATTTTTCATTTGCATCTAGATCATATTTGATCTCAATTTTATTTGCATCAACATAAATAACTGTTCCTTTTCCTTCAGCTACAATTGTAGATCTAGAATCTTTCGCAACTCTGTATTCCATTCCAGTTCCAACTATAGGTGATTCTGGTTTCATCAAAGGTACCGCTTGTCTCATCATATTTGAACCCATTAATGCCCTATTAGCATCATCGTGCTCAAGGAAAGGTATTAAAGATGCTGCTACAGAAACAATTTGGTTAGGAGCAACATCCATAAACTTAAGTTCCTTATTTTTTGCCAAAGGAAAATCTCCCTCATATCTCGCTTTGACAGTACTTTCTACAAACTGTCCAGTGGATTTTAGAGGCACATTTGCTTGAGCAATTAAAGAATTATCTTCTTCTTCAGCGGTTAAATAACTTATCTTTCCACTTAAATCAACTTTACCATCTGACACTTGCCTGTAAGGTGTTTCAATGAATCCCATATTATTTACCTTTGCGTGTACACACAAAGATGATATAAGACCAATGTTAGGACCCTCAGGAGTCTCGATTGTACAAAGCCTACCATAATGAGTATAATGAACATCTCTTACCTCAAATCCAGCTCTTTCTCTTGACAGACCACCGGGGCCTAAAGCAGACATTCTTCTTTTGTGAGTGATTTCAGCAAGTGGATTTGTTTGATCCATGAACTGAGACAGCTGATTTGTCCCAAAAAATGAATTAATTACTGAAGTTAGTGTTCTTGCGTTAATTAAATCAACTGGCTTAAAATCTTCGTTATCTCTAACATTCATTCTCTCCCTAATTGTTCTTGCCATTCTAGCAAGTCCAACACCAAATTGAGAATAAAGTTGTTCACCAACAGTTCTAACTCTTCTATTACTTAAATGATCAATATCATCAACAACTGTTTTCGCATTAATAAGAGTAATTAAATATTTAACAATTAAAATTATATCTTCATTTGTTAAGACTCTAACATTATAATCTGTATCTATATTTAATTTTCTGTTAATTCTATATCTACCTACTTCGCCTAAGTCGTATCTTTTATCACTAAAGAAAAGATTTTGGATAATGTCTCTTGCTGTCTGCTCATCTGGAGCCTCAGTGTTTCTAAGTTGTCTATATATTTCTTCTAAAGCTTCTTTTTCTGAGTTAGAAACATCTTTTTTAAGAGTATTGTAGATGATAGTAAACTCACCTATATTAATATCCTCTCTATGAACCGTGACAAATGGAGCCTCAGCAGAAATAATAGTTTCAATATCTTCTTCCACCAATATATGATCTCTGTCTAAAATAAGCTCATTTCTATCAATAGATATAACTTCTCCGGTATCTTCATCAACAAAATCCTCCACCCAAGTCTTTAATACTCTTGCAGCTAATTTTTTACCTAAAGCCTTCTTAAGTTTTGCTTTAGTAGCCTCAACTTCTTCTGAAAGCTGAAATATATCTAAAATTTCCTTATCAGATCCATAACCTATTGCTCTTAATAAAGTTGTAATAGGAAATTTCTTTTTTCTATCAATATAAGCATACATCACATTATTTACGTCAGTAGCAAATTCAATCCAAGATCCTCTAAATGGAATAATTCTGGCAGAATAAAGAGGAGTTCCGTTAGTATGTTTACTCTGAGCAAAGAATACACCTGGTGATCTATGTAGCTGAGATACAATAACTCTTTCAGCTCCGTTGATAACAAATGATCCTTTATTAGTCATGTAAGGTATGTTACCTAAAAATACTTCCTGTTCAATAGTTTCAAAATCATCATTATCCTCATCATTACATATTAATCTTAGTTTTGCTTTTAGAGGTAAAGAATAAGTTAAGCCCCTGTCAATACATTCTCCAACAGAATATTTAGGAGGATCTACAGTATAGTCTATAAATTCAAGGACAAAATTTTCTCTTGAATCTGAAATAGGGAAGTTTTCTTTAAAAACTTTAAAAAGACCTTCATTATCTCTTTTCTCAGGAGGAGTTTCGAGTTGAAAAAAGTCTTTATATGACTGAAGTTGAACATCAAGAAAATCTGGATATTCAACTAAATTTTTTAGTTTAGAAAAGTCTATTCTATTTGATGATATTTTCAATTGATTAAAGTTTATAGGTTATAAAAACCCACACACTTTTAGTGTGTGGAAAATGAAATTTTAGCTAAATCTTAGTTTAATTCAACTTCAGCACCAGCTTCTTCTAGCTGCTTCTTAGCTGATTCAGCCTCATCTTTAGGAACACCTTCCTTAATTGCTTTAGGTGCACCATCAACCATATCTTTAGCATCTTTTAAGCCTAAACCAGTTATCTCTTTAACTAATTTTACAACAGCTAACTTTGATGCTCCTGCTGACTTTAATGTTATATTGAAACTTGTTTTTTCTTCTGCTGCATCACCTCCTGCATCACCTCCTGCACCTCCACCTGCTGCTACTACAGTTGCTGCTGCCGCTGGTTCAATACCATATTCGTCTTTTAAAATATTTGCTAATTCACTTACATCTTTAACAGAAAGATTTACAAGTTCTTCAGCTATCTTCTTTATATCTGCCATTTTAATTTAATTTAAAGTTTATACACTATTCTTGTTTGTTTTCAAGTGCCTTAACAACACCTGAAATTTTATTTTCAGAACTTTTCAGTAATGAAATAATATTTTTTGCTGGAGATTGTAATAATAATACAATATCTCCAATAATTTCTTCTTTTCCTTTTAGCTTCGATAACGAATCTAGATGGTTATCCCCGACAAAGATATCAGACTCAATCGATGCAACTTTTAATGAAGGATGATCAGAATCTAAAGATTTTCTAAATTCTTTAAGAACTTTAGCTGGTCCACTAGGACTTTGATTAGCAAAAAGTAATCCTGAAAAACCTTTTAAAACATCTCCATTAATTATTTCTGAATAATCTTCTTCTTGATTTTCTAAAGCTTTTTTAATGAAAGTATTTTTAACAACCTTATATTCTACATCTCTTTTAAAGCATGATTCTCTAAAAGAATTAACTTGGTCAACAGATAATCCAGAAGCATCAAGTAGATAAAAGATATTATTCTCCTTAAACTTTTTAGTTAGATCCTGTACTAATTCTAATTTATCTTCTTTTCTCATTTTAACTCATTAATATAGAACTGTCAACCTTTATTGAGCTACTCATTGTACTCGAAAGACTAACACTTTTAAAATAAATTCCTTTTGCTGATGAAGGCTTAAGTTTCTTAACTGTATTAAGAAGTTCCATAGCATTTT
>Ga0255759_10002643_pt1 | contig 15897 bp, 16 predicted proteins | sample 101ome_20_FD_179959 | JGI IMG/M metagenome (GOLD analysis project Ga0255759, IMG submission 179959) | Coastal salt marsh microbial communities from the Groves Creek Marsh, Skidaway Island, Georgia - 101404AT metaG (version 2) | ecosystem: Environmental > Aquatic > Marine > Intertidal zone >...
AGAAGAAGCACCAGCTGCAGAAGAAGCACCAGCTGCAGAAGAAGCTCCAGTAGAAGAAGCACCAGCTGCTGAAGAAACAGGTGATGAAGAAACTAAATAGTTTTTTCGTTCAAGATGCCTCAAGCGAGTAAGCCTAAAGAAAATAAATACAATAAGCTGATCTGCGTAGGAAAACTTATAAAGTTTTTGGATAAGTCAAAAGTACAGGTCAAATCTTATACTGAAGACCCAGCTAATATTAAAACTTATAAAAATTTATATTTGAGTGGTAAGTTTAGTATTAGGTTAACTGACCAATTAAAGGGTAATAGAGGTTCTCATTTTCTCGCTGAATTCACATCAATAACTGATATAGATCCTACTATCCTAAAAGACAACTATATCTATACAAGAAGGTCAGATTTTGGTGTACTTGAAGATGATGAGTATTTCATAAATGATCTAATCGGTCTAAATGTAAAGGACAATGATAATCTAGATATAGGAATTATTAACATGGTGTATAATTTTGGAGCAGGTGATATTATTGAAATAAAAAAGCAGGATAATGAACTTAAAATGGTCCCATTCACACAAGAAAACTTCCCTGAAGTATCTTTAAATGAGAAGAAAATTATAATTTCAAATAAATTATTAGTTAGTTAATAAAGAAAATTCAAAATGTGGAAAGTTACAGTTATAACATCAACCCCTGAAATATTTCCAGGACCACTTGGCTATAGCATTACAGGGAAGGCTCTTGATGATGGATTGTGGTCAATAGATTTCATACAAATTGAGAAACAGAAAGATAAGAAAAAAATAAAAATAGATGGTCCTCCAACGGGTGGTGGTCCAGGTATGATTTTGAGAGCAGATGTAATTATTCCTATCATTCAGGAACTCAGACAATCGGGTGATAGAAGACCATTAATAATTCCTGCAGCTAGAGGTAAAAAATATCAACAAAATATGGCTAAGGAATTTGTAGCTGGTGAGGGTATTATAATATTGTGTGGTAGATTTGAAGGGATTGATCATAGGATTGTACAGGCAACAAATGGTATAGAAATTTCAACTGGAGATTTTGTTCTTAGCAATGGAGACATTGCAGCAATAAATATTATTGATTCATGCGTAAGACTAATTGATGGCGTAATGAATAAAAAAGAGTCCAAACTATCAGAAAGTTTTGAAGACGGACTGCTGGAGTACCCTCAATTCACTCTTCCAAGAGAGTATGATGGATATCAAATACCAGATATTTTATTATCAGGAAATCATAAAAAAATTTTAGAATGGCGAGTGGCTCAGTCTATAGAAACAACAAAACAAAATAGACCAGATTTATATCAAATTCACCAAGATAAATTTAAAAAATAAAATAAGTAGCAAGTTTTTTATTCAATTGAAATATCAATATTTTTTAGTAGAATAAAATTTTAGTGAAAGGGGTATGTAATGGCGCATGATAAAAAAATAGGTCTTGCTGTAGTTGGCTGTGGCGTTGTTGGAAGAATGAGATCCACACTTGCAAAAGAATATCCAGGTATTGGGTGGATTGGATTAGCAGACATAAATGAAGATCTTGGTAAAAAATTAAAAAATGATATCAAGGCAGATTTTTTTACAACTGACTTTAGAGAGTTAATCGAAAGACCCGAAGTAGATGCTCTTATAGTTGCTACTTCTACATGGAGCCATGTTGAACCAATTCTCGCTGGTGTTGAGCGTAAAATACCGATGTTGATTGAAAAGCCACTCGCAACCGATGCTGTTCAATCATTAAAAGTTTTAAATGCAATAAAAGAATCAGGTGTTGACGCTGTGGTTGGTTACACACAAAGATTCAGGAGAAGATTTTTAGCCGTTAAAGAGAGGATAAATAACGGACAAATAGGTGAAGCAACCGCTGTAGTTGTAAGGGCTTTTATGAATAAAATGGCGCCGACAGGTGAAGTAAGACTCACTCAAGATAGAAGACATTTAACGCCTATGGTTGTATCTGGGACTCATAGCTTGGACATGGCATTATGGTTGCTAGGACAGCAAGCAAAACCTGTATCGATTTTTGCAAGATCTACTGAAAAAATAATGGCTGAACTTGGAACAAAAGACGCAACTTTTGGGGTTTTTACTATGGAAGATGGGACCATCTTCAGTATGAATATATGTTGGGCATTACCAAAAGTTTGGCCGGGGGCAGTTTATGGGCTTGAAATTGGTGTTGTAGGTACGAAAGGTGTTATTGATATTGAAGATACTCATAGAGATGTAATATTAGCAACAGAGTATAATCAAGGGCCAGCATACAGACCTGAAGGTCTTCAACTAGAAGCGACAAGAAATGTAGATTTTTTAACTAGTTTTCCTCCAGGTGACATATACAACGGAGATTTATGGGGACCATTAAGGGAAGAGACAAATTCATGGTTCACAAGAATATATCTTGGTAAAGATACACCTCATGCAACAGCTGAAGAGGGTCACCGAAATCTTATATTAACCATGGCAATGGATTTATCGTCCAAGACAGGTAAAGAATTACAATTGCCAATTGATCCAGAAGAACTAATGAAAGGTCTCTAAAATAATCTATAGATGATGAGGTTTGATCATGAGAAATATACTACTACCATTTGAATATATCGAGACGATACCGCACTTAATCGATTGTGCTGTATCACTTGCGAAGAAGTATAATTCTAGTGTAAATGGTGTCGCCATCCATCAAAGAATAGATAGTTTTATTGCTCAAGAGGGGTCAATTATATTTGACTCCTTACATCATGATGAGAACACAGGTGAAGCTGAAAAATTTAAGCAAAAATTTACTCATCACATGGGTGAGTTGGTAAATTCTGATCCTGAGTTAAAAGATCTCAAGTATAAGTGGCTATCTGATGAGTTACAAAATCAAAAATATCTAGGTGATTTGTCTAGGGTTTATAATGTTGTAATCATATCCAGACCCTACCAAGAATTACAGAGTGCAAGCTTGAGCTCCATACAAACAATCCTTTTCGATGGGGGAAGACCTGTAATGCTTATTCCAATGAATAAACAAATTGATATAGGTAAGGAAGTTGTTATTTCATGGAATTGCACAACAGAAAGTTCAAGGGCGGTCTTTGCATCACTACCAATACTAAAAAAAGCTAATAACGTAACAATTCTTACTGTTGAAAAAGTTATATCTGACGGTCCAACAGGCGAACAAGTAGGGGAATTATTATCATCACATGGTATCCAATCAAAAGCTTTAACATTATCAGGTGATGAGAAGAAAATAGGTGAGATAATTCTTGAATATAGCCAATCTGTAAATGCAGACCTTATTGTAAAGGGAGCTTATACCCAGAGTAGATTAAGAGAGATTATTTTTGGTGGTGCTACGAGGCATTTAATGCTTCATTCTGAAATACCGATCTATCTAGTCAATTAAGTTTATGTTTGATCCGAAGATAATCGGTGTAGGACAATCAGAATACACCAGGCATCCAACTGAAAGTCAAACCATTCATAATTTGATGAGGGATGCAACTAACAATGCGCTTAATGACGCAAATCTATTATTAAAAGATATTGATGGTCTTGCAATTGCATCTTTCTCTATTACGCCAGACTCAGCAATAGATATTGCCTGGAGATTTGGTTTAAGTCTTAATTGGCTGCTACAAGATACTAATGGTGGATCTTCTGCCATGAATATGCTTGGTCACGCAATGAGGGCAATTCAAACTGGGGCTGCAAAAAATATTTTAATATTAGCAGGGGATGCAACGGGTCTTGCAGGCTACGCAAAGATAGCGAATGCATATAATAGTGCTACTAGAGATCATTTGTCACCACTAGGTCATGGTGGACCTAATGGTGTTTATTCGTTAGTAACCACAAGACAAATGAAAAAATTCAATTTAAAAAAAGAAGATTATGCCAATTTACTTATTTCACAGAGAAATTGGGCATCAATGAATCCCCATGCAGTCTACAAAAACCCCTTATCCAGGGAAGAATATATAAATGCTCCAATAGTTGCTGGACCTTTATGCAGGTATGATTGCGTTCCGGTTATTGCAGGATCCTATGCCTTGATATTATCCCGAAATGAAAATAAGAACTTGAAAAAGCAAGTTCGCGTCAGAGCATTTCAGCAAAGTTTCAATTATGATAACCAAGAAGGTGATGGAACAGAGACAGGGATCATTACTTTTAAAGATAATTTATATGACTTTGCAAAGCTAGCACCTAAGGATATTGATATATACAGTATATATGATGACTATCCCGCAATAGTTTTGGCACAGTTGAATGATTTGGGTTTAATTAAGAATTCTAATATGAAAGATTATTTACAAAATATGTCCAACCTAGACACTCCTCTAAATACATGGGGTGGTATGCTATCTGCAGGACAGCCTGGTGGTATGGCAGGTGGATTAAATGGAATTGGGGAAGTGGTACTGCAACTTCAAAATAGAGCCAATGATCGCCAGGTTAATGATGCAAAGTACGGGATAGTAACTGGTTATGGGATGACTCTATATAGACATGGCGGGACAGTTTCTGCCGCAATTTTAGAGGGTTTTTAATATGGCAAAAATGGAAATTTATAAGTGTAAGACATGCTTAAAATATACTTTTCCAAAAAAATATTTTTGTTCAAATTGTGGTGGTATCGATTATGATCTTGTAGTAGCTCAATCAGGAACAGTTAAGGAAATATCATTAATTAACCATATGCTTGGACAAAAAGATTGGAAACCAAGAAATATCGCAAATATTGAAACAAATCTAGGTATTTGCATAACTGTTGGGATAGAAGATAATATAAAAGTTGGTGATCTTGTCGCATTATCCTCAGATAATGGGGTCCCAATAGGAAAAAAAAGTAGGTGAAAATGCAGACATGTCAGTACATAGCAAAATATTTAAAAAAAAGGGGTGTAAAACAAGTTTTTGGAACCCCAGGAAGTGATACTATTAATTTAATTAATGCTTTCTCAAACGAAGGTATAAGTTATGTTTTAACCCATCATGAAAATACAGCAGCATACATGGCGTCAACATATGGGGAATTGACGGGTGTGCCCGGTGTTGTCATTGTAACAAAGGGTCCAGGAGTAACGAATCTTGCATCCGGTATAGCATCAGCTTTTTTAGATAGGCGCCCAATCATCGTATTCTCAGCTATATTAGATCCAGAATTACTAGCTCGAAATCCGCACCAAGAAGTTTCTCTAGTTGAATTTGGTGGATTAATAGCAAAATTATCTGAAGAAATAACTTCTGAGAATGTCGTAGAACTAATTGATAGAGCTTATAACCAAGCAATTGGACCAAGACCAGGCGCAGTATATCTTCCAATTTCGCCAGTACAATCTATTAAAGAAATTAATACTACAAAGAAAGAAATAGATATTTTAATTACAGAGAATAGCGCCAATAAAAATATCCCAAGCAATGAATTAGATTATGCAATAGAACTTATAAATAATTCAAAGAGACCTATGGTCGTTGCTGGAGTGGGGGTGGTTGGCTCTAGGGCTTCTCCTGAGTTACTATCTTTTATAAATAAAATAAAGGCACCAATTTGTGTAACGCTTCAGGCTGTTGGCGTCGTTCCTTGTGACGATGAATTGTACATAGGTATGTATGGATGGTTTGGTACGCCCATTGATGATATGTTAAAGAAATCAGATCTGATCATCACAGTTGGTCTTGATGGCTGGGATATAATTCGACCATTTAAATCAGAAGTTCCAATTATAAGTATAGACTCATTTGATGCTAATGATAGAACTTTTCAGCCAGTTACAATTGGAGTTGAGGCTGATATTTCATACGCACTTGAGGTTTTAACAAATAAGATTGAAGGTAGCTCAATAGATCATAACTGGTTAATTGAAGCTAAAGAATGTTTTGAAAAGATACAAAATTACGAATTAGGCATAAGTAAGGAGTATAACGAAGCGAACGGTATAGCTCCTCAAGCAGTATATAAAGAAATAAGAAAAATTGTACCTAAAAACACAATTATTACAGCTGATGCTGGAGCACATAAATCGCTTGCTTCCCAGGCTTGGTTAACAAATCTTCCATTGACTTATTTTGTATCTAATGGACTTTCTCCTATGGGCTTTTCTCTCGGTGCGGCGATGGGAGCGAAGTTTGCGTCTCCAGAAAGCCCTGTCATTTCTTTTGTTGGGGATGGGGGATTTCTTATGTATGCAGGTGAATTGGCGACATGGAAACGGCTCAATCTCTCAATGATACAGATTATAATGGTAGACAACGGTCTAACACAAGTTAAGTCAAAACAAGTAAAGAATGGTTATAATACTGAGTCAACAAGCTTTGATCAGGTAGATTATAAAAACATTGTTCAGAGCTTTGGCATTGAATCATTTGAAGTAGACAATATTATAAAATTGAAAGATGCAATAACTAGTGCATTGCAATTGAATAAACCTGTCTCTATAATCATTAATTTAGATGGTTCCGAATATTTGAGGATGCCAAGTGCAGTTTAATTAACAAATTGGAGTGATAATGAAAAGTCAACTTGATAAAAATTTAAATGGAAATACAGTCGTACCGCTATTGAAAGACGAGGAGTTTAGTGGAGAGTTTATGACTTTAATCAAAGAATTAAAAGAAGCCAAAGGAAGCCAAAGAATTAATAATAGCGCAAGAGCTATGGCTCATTCTGATGATTTTGGTATGGCATCTCGCAATTATTGGCAGTCAACATGGGAACTTGGCGAATTATCAAAGCCATTTAAAGCATTAATCCGTTACAAAGTGGCAACAAGAAATACATGTTTTTATTGTTCAACACATCAAATTGAACACCTAAGAAGACTTGGTGTTGATGAAATCAAAATTAAAAATGTACAAAATTCAGATAACCATGATGCTTTTTCTGAGTCAGAAAAGGCAGCGCTAAAATTTGTTGATCATATGATGATTGATGCATCTAATATACCTGACGATGTAGCAAATAATTTCAAAAAACATTACACACCAAAGCAAATGGTAGAGATTGCACTTACCGCAACAGTAATGGTTTCATTGAACCTATTTAATGACGCTTTCAGAGTTCCAATTGAAGATGAAGTTGTCGGAATCGGACTTGACGTCCCAGAACTCTGATTTTTCTAATCAAGCAATGATTATTTAAACTATTATTATAGTTTAAATAATCTTGTTGAGTTTCCATTCAATATTTTAATTTTGTCTTCCTTTGATATAGATAGGTTTTCAAACCAATCGGCACCTAACTTGTTATCAATGAAAGGCCAATCAATTGCAAATAGTATTCTATCTACACCAAGTTCTTGCATACAACAAAGTAATGCAGGATCAGAGAAATTTCCACTTGTTGTAACATAAAAATTATTACAAAAAACTTCTCTAAATTCAATAGGAGCATTTCCTGGTCTCTTTAAATTATGATTGACTCTCCATAGCAAGAACGGGAGAGTTTCACCTAAATGCCCGAGGATAATTTTTAAATTTGGTAATTTTTCAAATATTCTGGAAAGAACTAGTCTTATTGCCATTGTGGCAGTTTCAACAGTGTAACCCCATGCAGCTTGTGGGAACAATGCAAATTCTTCAGTATAATCTTGATAGTAAATCTTTCTGACTTCATGATGTGGCATACCAGGGTGAAGATAAATAGGGACATCAAGTTTTGCTGCAGTTTCATATACTGCCCATGATGCTTTTCCATCATCAAATTGTGAATTTGTGAGTCCATGTATCATACCACCAACAAAGTTTAACTCTTTCACAGATCTCTCTAATTCTCTTGCTGCAGCATCCGGATCTTGCATAGGTAGTGCTGCAAACCCTTTGAATCTTTCTGGATTTTCTAACATTTTCTTTGCCAGGTAATCATTTGCTAATTTAGCAGCATCCACTGCAACATCTTTTGGAAGGTTGTGCACCCCAGGAGGTGCTATTGATAAGATTTGTACATCAATGCCTGCTGCGTCCATTTCCTCAATTCTTTCTCCACCAAAGTCTTCCATTCGAGCAACCATTTTTGGATTTCGGATCCTTGTATTCTTAGTATTTTCTTCTTGCAGTTTGGTGATGTTTGGATCTATGTAATGTTCTTCAATTGCTATAACTTTTGTGGACTCGAATATTGACATTTTAATTTCCTATTTTGTTTTTTTAATTACTATACCAAAAATTTTTTTATAGAAAAGGATTACTTTTCAAGAATAATTAGATCATTTATGTCAAATGATGCACGTAATGTTTTCCCTATTTTTAACTCTTGAAGGCTATTTCTGTGAATATTTTGAACATGTATATAAATCTTTTTTTTGTTATCAAGTTCAATAGTGATGTAGCTCATATCTCCATAATATGTCCAATCGATAACAATGCCTTTTGTTTTTATACGATTATCGAGATTCTTAGAGGACCTCTCAATTATAATTTTCTCAGGTCTGATGCCAAGTACAGCATCTTGAGGAATATATAGATCATTCTCTAAATTAATTTCGCCAAAAATTTCACTTTTGAATATTTTCTGATCACCTATTTTTGAAACATATCCGTCTATGATATTAATTCTTCCCAGAAATTCTGCACTATATTTCTTTGAAGGATACTCATACATGTTAGTTGCTGTGTTTGTTTCAATGACTTTACCACTTTCCATAATGGCTATTTTTGATGATATAGATAGAGCCTCATCCTGGTCATGTGTTACAAGCATAAACGTCATTTCGAGATTACGCTGGATATTGACAAGCTCTCGTTGCATTTCTATTCGTAAATTTGCATCCAATGCTGATAGAGGTTCATCAAGAAGAACAATTTTTGGATTATTCACGATAGCTCTGGCCAATGCCACTCTTTGTCTTTGTCCGCCTGATAATTCTGATGGATATTTATTAATGTAACTTCTCATCTTTATCAAATCTAGAATCTCATCGACTCTTTTTTTGATTTCTTTCTCATCAATCTTTTTAATTTTTAAGCCAAATTCGATATTATCTTTGATATTGAGATGGGGGAATAATGCGTATGACTGAAACACCATATTTACAGGCCTTTCATTAGCAGGCATTTTACTGCAATCAATTCCGTTGATAATTATTTCACCCTGATCTTGAACCTCAAGTCCTGCTATTAACCTTAGGACAGTTGATTTTCCACATCCTGATGGACCCAAAATTGTAAAAAATTCATTTTCTTCAACATTAAATGAGACATCATCAACCGCTACAGTATTTTCGAATCTTTTGGTCAAATTTTTTAATTCTATACAAAACTTTTTGTCAGTCATCCAATATTTCCCTGTTGTTTTTAGATAAATACCTTGTCACAAAAAATGTACAAAATATTAGTATCAATATAAGGAGAGTTGATACAGCATTAATTTCTGGAGTAATTCCAAATCTTACCATCGAGTATATTTTTACGGGTAATGTTACGCTATTAGGTCCTGATGTAAAAAAGGTCACAACAAAATCGTCTAAAGAGAGCGTAAATGCTAATAAGAATGATGCAATGATTGCCGGCTTGATAAAGGGTAAGATGATTAATCTGATTATTTGAATATTATTTGCCCCCAGATCCAGACCTGCCTCAAGAGTGTCTGTATTTAAAATTGCTAGCCTTGATCTGATAATTATTGCAATGAATGGGAATGTAAAAGATACGTGAGCTACAATAATGTTTGACAGAGTCAGGGGCCAAATTTCAAAGGCAGGCCAATTAATAAAGTTAAAAAATACAAGCATTGAAATTCCCATACAAATTTCAGGTATGATTATTGGGAATAGGAGTGCAAGATCATAATATTTTTTCAGATAAAAGTTAAATTTCCAGAGTACAATAGCAGTTGTTAAACCAAGTATTGTTGAGATTATTGTTGATAAAGTTGCAATTGTAAGGGAGTTTAGAAAAGCACTGAAAAGTACATCATTTTCAAACACCTTATTGTAGTATTTAGTGGTAAAACCACGCCACACAATATTTCTCTTTGAGTCATTAAAACTAAAAATAATCAAATTTAGTATGGGTAAATAAAGGGTCAATAAAAAAATAATTGTAATGTACTTTAAGTACTTATTTCGTGCATAATCAATTGGACTGTAAAAAAGAGATTTTTTCATTGTAGATTTCCTCTCAGATGCAGTTTTGAATATAATTTTGAATACACATGCCTTACTGAGATTATAACAAGGGTTATATATATAAGAATGAATGATAACGCTGAGCCAAAAGGCCAATCATTTGCAGATTTAAATTGCCTCTCAATGATGTTGCCTATCATCTGTGAGTCAGCTCCACCGAGTAAGTCAGGTATTATGAATGAGCCCAAACAAGGAATGAATACTAGTATGATACCTGAGGTAATACCGGGACTAATATTGGGAATGATAACTTTAAAAAAAGTTTTAATGTGGTTTGCGCCAAGATCATAGCTTGCTTCCAATAAGTTTCTATCAAATTTTTCAAGGACCAGATAAATGGGTATAATCATGAATGGAACATAAATATAGAATAAACCTAGTATAATTGAATAGTTATTGTACATCAGATTGAGGGGGACAAAGCTGTCTCCCATAATTTCATAATTAGCAAGGTTAAAGAAGTTTAATAGATTATTCGTGCTCTCCCAAAGATATTCTAAAGAACTATTTATGTGTCCTTTTGTTCTAAGAATGGCAATTAAGGAATAAGTCCTAATTAAGAGGTTAGTCCATAGTGGCAGCATAATTGAAACTAGTAAAATAGACTTCATTCTGACTGATGAGAAACTTATATAAAACGCCACAGGAATAGCAATCAATAAACAAACTAGGGTTGTAACAGTGCTGATAATAATAGATTTAATTAGTGTTATTATGTAGACACCATCAAAGGCTCTAATATAATTTTTTAAGCTCCATGTATAATCGATATCTATTATATCAATCTTTTCTCCATAGCTCATAGAAAAGACAATAATTAATGGGACAATAAAAAATAAGATCAGCCAAGTTAATCCAGGCAATAGAAGCAAAATGAAAAGTTTGCTCCTCACCCCCCAACTAGTCAACGTAGGATCTTTCTTTAGTATACATTTAACAAGCTGACGCTATGATGCAAGTATACGTGTCCAAGTGTCTTGGATCATTTGCCCAACATCTTCTCCAAGATACAGTTGGTTTTCACATAATTTTACAGTTTCATCACTTGGGAAAATAGCTGGATTAGAAGTGTATTCTTCATCCATCAAATCCTTTGCAGCTTTGTTAGGAGTTGCATATTGAATATAGTCTGCAAGTTCTGCTCCGATATCTGCACGAAGGATAAAATCAATAAATTTATGCGCATTTTCAATATTTGGAGCGTCTTTTGGAATGCAAAGACAATCCTCCCAGATGAGGCTTCCCTCCTTAGGAACTAGATAACTAATATTGTCATCTTCAAGCATAACCTGAGCTATATCGCCATTAAATTCTTGTGCAAGTATTACATCACCAGATGCTAGTAGGTCCTGCCCGTTATCCTCAGCAAAAACTTTTATATGTTTTTTTTGATTTATGAGAAGTTCTTCAACCTGCTTATATTCTTTTGGATTAGTTGAGTTCGCAGAATAACCTAGATATTTAAGTCCTATTGCCATGACGGAAGTCGCTTCGGATAATAGTGAAATATTACCTGAATATTTATTTGACTCGTAAAGATATGACCATGAATCCGGTGTGAGGCCTGTTCTTTTTTTGTCATATCCAATACCGATGCTTCCCCACATATATGGAATAGAGTGTTGTCTTTTTGGATCAAAAACGGGATCTAAAAAGTTAGAATCTATATTATTCATGTTAGAAATCTTATTATGATCTATTCTTTCGAGCATGTTTGCTTTGACCATCTTTTCTACATAAATGTCAGACGGGACAATGATATCATATCCAGGATTACCCTCTCTAAGCTTAGAGAACAATTCATCATTATCTGCAAAAAAATCTAGTTTAGTTTTAATACCCGTGTTATCCGCAAAATCAGATAGCGTATTTTCACCAATATAATCATCCCAATTATAAAAATTAAGTTCATTGTGAGTATTTGCGCTAAGTGGCGAGAAAGTTATGCCAACTGCAGCCAATGCTGAAGAGCCCATTAAAAAGCTTCTTCTTGATATGTGATATTTACTGTTCATTTCAACACCTCCATAAAAGAATCATAAATGTTTGGAAAGATAAACCCTAATTTCACACAATATAATTTTTTTTTCTTAAGTCAATTCGATTTTTAGTTTGTTTTACATAATCTAATTTAATATATATAACGTATAATAACTTATAAATTAATCGACGAAATAACTAAGGAAAATCACCATGCATGATATGTTTATAGAAACTGAAGAACAAAGGGCAATAATAGACTCAGTAAAGAAATTTGTTGATGACGTAGTTAAACCGAAATCTGCAGAGCTTGACGCAATGGATACGCCAGACAAGAGGTATTGTGGTGAAATTGTGAAAGCAGCAAATGATTTGGGCTTAAGAACAATGACCCTTTCAGAAAAATATGGTGGTTTAAGTGCTGACTCACATACCACAGCAATGGTTGTTGAAGAACTAGCTGTTGGCGATGTTGGTGTATCAGTAGTAATGGCACAAACAATGAAGCTAGCTACAATTATGGAAAAGGCTTTAAATGAAGATCAAGCAGAGAGGGCGCTAGTTCCATTTTCAAAAGATCCTGAAGCTGTATTAGCAATCGGAATTACCGAACCGGATAACGCATCAAATTACTTCTTGCCTTATCCAACACCATTTAGAACAACTGCTGAGAAAGTAGATGGTGGTTACGTTATTAATGGGATGAAGCATTTTATTTCAAATGGTAACCGTGCAAGCTTTTATTTATTGTTTGTTCAAACTGAAAAAGGTAAGCCTATGCTTGAAGGGACAACTTGTTTTCTTCTGGAGCGTGGTAGAGAAGGTTTTTCAATCGGACGTGTTCACGATAAGTTAGGTGAGAGTCTAGCAAATAACGCAGAGTTGATTTTTCAAGATTGTTTTATACCAAATGAAAATATTGTTGGTGAAGTTGGCAAGGGTTTTCAACTACTTCAAAAATTCTTTCCATCCAGTAACTCATTTGCAGCAGCCAGTTGTTTAGGTGTTGGAGTAGCGTTATTTGAAAAAGCTGAGCAATGGGCAAAGATAAGAGTGCAAGGTGGTCGTCCTTTGATTGAGCATGATGGAATAAGAGCTCAACTTGCAGAAATGAGAATGTTATTAGATGCTGCTAGGGCTTACACACACAAAGCATGTTATCTAGCTGATAACCAAGAACAAGGTTGGGATTGGACGCTGGGAGCCTTACCAAAGGCTATGGCAAGTCAGGCTGTTTGGAAAATTGCAACTTGGACAATGGAAATTCATGGTGGACATGGTTACATGAAAGAATTTGGCGTTGCAAAATTACTTAGAGATGCTGCAGGGTGGCTTCACTCAGATGGTGTAAATAGGACATTATTCTTAAAAGCAGCAAACATCATGTACGGTTTAGATTTATATAATAAATAAGCTATGAGTTTAGGTAATTTTAAAATTTATAATGCATTACAGTCTACTTGCAGTCAGCGGGTCAGATACACTTTGCATCATAAAAAGATAGATTTTAGTATGGAAATACTAGATTTATTTTCAGGAGACCAGCTGAAACCAGGGTATTTAGCTATAAATCCGAATGGAGTAGTTCCAGCTCTTGATCACGATGGGAAAATTATAATAGATAGTTCTGTTATCATTGAGTACCTCGAGGATATTGATGTTAATTTGAACCCACTTCGTCCAAAAGATCCTGAGAAATGCGCAAACATGAGAGCAATGATTAGGTATTTTGATGAGGTCGCAGGGCCTTCAGTTCGGATCCCCTCATATAATATGGCATTTTTACCACATTTTCAGAGCATGACGGAGAAAGAATTTATAGCCTTAGCTGAGTCCAAACCATTACGAAAAGAATTTTTGTTAAAAATGGGCAGGACGGGTTTTACAGAAAAAGATATGAATGAGTCAACATCAAAAATAAAGGCAACTGCTGACAGAATGAATAAATGGATTGAGGTCAGTGGAGGACCTTACCTACTCGGAAAAGAGGTAACTTATGCCGATATTTGTGTCATGCCAGTAATTGTTAGAATGGATGATCTTGGGATGCCAGAATTATGGAGTCATCATAATAATGTTTGTGAGTGGTATGAAAAGATCAAGTCTTCAGATATTTACAAGAAGACATATTGTAAAGGCTCATTGTTATCTGAAGTATATCCTCATTTATCTAAAAATTAGTTTAGAATAAGAAGTAGATCTTTATAAGACTTCCTTGTTTATAACATATTCTTCTTTCAAGGATCCATTGAGAGCATCGATAATATTTTGTGCCGAATTTAGAGCCATCCTAGATGCGCATTCATTATTAAGACCTGCGATGTGAGGAGAAAATATAAGATTATTCAGTTGAAAAATTTTTTCTATATCAGTTTCTGGAGGCTCATAAGGAAAAACATCCAAACCAGCTGCACGAATCTTATTTTTTGATAGTGCGTCCGATAAAGCACTGAGATCTATATGAGATCCCCGTGATGTATTCACAATTATACAGTCACTTTGTAGTAAATTTAGTTCCTTTTCACCAATGATTGGCTTTTTCGTTCCGGGTGCATGTAAACTAATTATATTTGCGTTGGATACAGCCTCATCAAAAGCATCATAGAATTTATAATCATTGTCTGCTTCAGCAGGATTTTTGTAATAAGGATCATAAATACTTATATTTGCTCCGAAAGCAGAAGCAAGAGTGGCCACTTTCTGCCCAATTCTCCCGTAGCCAACAATCAATAATTCTCTTCCAGCAAAATCGTTTGAAATTAATTGGTCCCTATTCTGCCATTTATTGTTACGAACCATTTCATCATGAATACTGGCATTTTTCAGTAAATTCAGAATAAACATAATTGTATGCTCGGCAACACTTGAAGAGTTTACATCACCAACAACCGTTAGAGGGATACCTCTTCTAGTTAGTTCTGGTATATCAATCCGATCAAAGCCAACGCCATTTCTTGATAGAATCTTTAATTTGGGACAATTTTCAATCATTTTCTTATCAAAGGATTGTAATCTGAGAAGAATAGCATCAGCTTCTGATAAGTTTTGCTCCAGGGTTTCTTGAGTTGCGTCAGGTAATACAAAAACATCAAAGTTATCAACTTCTTCTAGAAGATTTATACCATGACTATGAATTTTACCCGCAACTATGATTTTATACATTTTTTCCCATTGTTCTTTATTTTAATATACTATAAAAATTTATAATGTTTTTTAAAATATTTAATACACATAACTGGGATTTTTCAAATGGAAAGTAAAGATAGCAAACTACAAACTGCAGTTTCACATTGGTCATATAGATTTGTGTCAAATGGGGTGCCATTAGCAGATTTTAATGATGTTTCTGCACAAATTAATAAATGGGATGAATGGTGTGAGGCATGGGAAAATAAAGGTCATATCCACGCATTACTTGGTGATAACGCAAGTGCTGAAGGATTTAATTTAAGCGCTTCAGAACATTATAATACTGCTGCTGTTTGTTGTCATTTTGGCAAGTTTTTGTTTGTACATAAACCTGACATAATGAAAAAAACACATAACTTTGCTGTTGAATACCATAAAAAATCTATGTCACTAGCCGATCCACTAGGTGAGAGAGTTGGTATAAGTTGGAATAATATACTTATGCAGGGTAACCTGAGAAAACCAAATAATGTTGAAAATCCTCCAGTTTTAATAATGTGTATGGGATTAGATTCTGCAAAAGAGGAGATGGAAACAAATGAAAAGGTCTTTCTCGAGAGAGGAATTGCAACACTAACATTTG
>Ga0255759_10002657_pt1 | contig 15847 bp, 14 predicted proteins | sample 101ome_20_FD_179959 | JGI IMG/M metagenome (GOLD analysis project Ga0255759, IMG submission 179959) | Coastal salt marsh microbial communities from the Groves Creek Marsh, Skidaway Island, Georgia - 101404AT metaG (version 2) | ecosystem: Environmental > Aquatic > Marine > Intertidal zone >...
AAACGGTTGAACCAAGAATCATGATATTGACTTTAGTTAATTCTTCTAATGCTTTTCTAGTTCGACCTTTTGTTCCAATTAATCTTGACCTAACTCGTTTAATATGATTAATTTTATCACCAATTATTGGTTTTAGAGGAATTATTTCTAAAAACATATCATCTGAAGCTAATTTTAATGCTTGATCAGCAGTGAAACCTCTTCCTATCGCTTTTACCATATCTCGTGATTTGAATAACATTATGGGATCCATTAAATTTTTATTTGGTTTAATTTCGACTTCTCCGGTTTCAGAGTCAATGATTATTTTAGTAGATGTCAATTCTTCAATTTGATTTTTACTTGATCCCTTTAATCCAATAACTGCTCCTATACGATTTAATGGAATTCTTAAAAATTGAGATGTTTCATTGTTAAAAACAGAGTCATGTGAATTTTGGTCCATTATATATCAATATATTTACTGTTAGTTTATATTTTAATAATAGAGAGATTGCGAAATGATATATTTCATTTTTTACTTATTTCAGATAACATTATTTCATCAGGATCTTCACCAGTGATCCATTTATATAATGTTTTTAATTCAATGATTTCGATTGAAAATTGATTAAAGAAACGATTAATATTATTTAGGTCTCTTAGAAGAAAATGTTGCGCATTAGGATGGTCCCATAATACAGATTGGGATACATCGATTAAGTAATATTGATTTTTGTTTTCATCGAATAAAATATTATACTCACTTAAATCTGCATGAACCAATTTCGCTTTTTGATAGAGGTCTTTTACTGAATTCATAATTCTTTTGTATAAATTACGTGGTTTATTTATTTTTGAGTCTTTTAATTTTGGTAAAACTGCTCCTTCACTACCTAAATATTCCATTACCAAAATATTTCGTTCTACATTTAGCGGTTTTGGACAAGGGATATTATGAACACTCATTCTTTGAAGATTTTTAAATTCTTTTTTTGTCCAAGTTTCTATAAATCCTGATCTTGAACTTCTGAACCGCTTAAACCTATGATCACCTTCAATATAAGGACGCATTTTTTTGAAGGATGTTACATCAATTCGAAATATTTTTACTGCTTTTGCTGTGGGATCAGATGGTGCAAAATATACATTAGCTTCCTTACCAGTTGAGATAGAACCGCCTACTTCATTAATGACTCCTTTGTTAATCATAGACATTAAAATTAACCTTGTTTTATTATCAAATACGGTCTCAACTACTTTTAAATCATTATCCTCTTTTATTCTAATTTTATCTTGATCTGAATTAATATCTAAGTTCTGAACTTTTTTAGAAAAAGTTTCTTCTTTGAATGATTCATCAGGAGAATGTATTTCATTATTATCAAAGTTATTTGTATTATTTTGGTTCATAATAAATCAGATCCTATTTAGGGGGTAAATAATAATTATCTTTCCATTTATAAAAATCATACTCTTGAGAAGTTTCTAATTTGTTTATGAAAAAATCTTTGGCCAATTCCTCAGTTTGATAGTTATTCATATCCATAATAAGATACGAATTTTCCTTATGATTTTCTGAAACTACTAATTTTTTGACTAATTCTGGTGATGGGTCAATTGCGACTAATTTATCCCATTTTTTGGTTAATTTGGTTGTTTTTGTATTAAGGAATTTTATCAAAACTCCATTTTTATTAACTGAAATAACGGATGCTAATCTATTTTCAAATTCGATTAGTTCTGCGGGAATTATATTGGGAATACGATAAAGATGAGTTACAGAGTAAACTCGTTTTTCATCGGCATCTTCGGTGATTAACTTAAAGTTTTTTTCATAATGACCGATCCAGATATTTTTTAATTTTTGGATAAAAGTTTCCGCAATCAAATCATTACCAAAATAAAAATCTAATCCCCCATGATTTTCTATAATTTCACTCAAATATGCATCTTTAGACTCAACATTCATACTTGAGGCTAAAGAAAAAGCTACTGTTGTTGCAGAATCAATTTCGGCTTGCAATAATTTTCTATTTTTTGCTCTAAATTGAACTGTGACTTCTCCGGATCCAGTTTTCTTTTTCACACAGGTAGTACAAGTGCCTCCATGAATTTTTATTTCTGTTTCTAATTTTTCTGAGTGTGTTTCAAATGATGCAATATCTGAATTTTCAATTTCATAGGTGATTATAAACTCTGGATTTGGATTCAACCAATGAATATCTGAAATAGAGTCAATCATGATTATAGATGTAGGTTTGGTGATGATATTGTTGAAACATGAATATGCAATAATTTCTGGGATTTCTTCGTGAGTATTTGAGCCAGTCCAACCACTATTCAATTTTACAGAACCACAGTTAAGACAATATGGAAGATCTATTTTGGTTTTTTTCAAAGATGATAGAGAATTAAGTTTCCAATAACAACTTTTACAGAAATTATTATGTAATGCACTTTCGGTATCACCACATTCTGCACAAAATCTTTTTCGGCTCATTGCTTCACCACAATCACATGTCCTATTTTTTTATCTTCAAAATCCATCCATAAAATTGTATCAGGGTGACAGTAACCTAATTCTATTAACAGATTACAAATATCGATACCTATTGCATTTATTGAGGTAGCAGATTTTATTTCGATTTCTACCTCATCTGTTGAATATTCTAAATCACCATAAAATCGAGATGAGATTGACATATTGACACCATTGTGTTTAAACTTAGCACCAATTAAATTAGAGTCAGTAATAGCGATTAATTTTTCATTTTGATTCTGATAAATTTTTAGATAATATGACATATTTATCATACCTTAGTTAAGTGATCTGATTGCAGAACGGGAACCACACGCATCACACTTCATTAATTCAACTCTATTTTGTGTTATGAAATGAGTTTCTGGTTTAGAACACTCTGGACATAGTAAATAATCATTTACATATCTTTCTAATAGTTTAGTTAATTGAGTTTTAGAGTGTTTTCCTTGAAAAATCGCTCTGTTACCTTCAACACTTCCCGAGGTACCAATTTCGTTTGTAAAAAATTTTAGGACATGTGATCCTGATCTGTTAATTGTTGTAACCAGATCTTTGAAATTTCTAAAAAAAGTCCTATTTCCTTCTACATTAGATTCGACATCTGGAATCACAAATCTTTGATCACTTTTTACAATTTCGGGTAATTTTATTTTTGCTTTTGATAAAATTTCATCATAAAATTTATCATTATTTGTATCGAACTTTTCCCACATAATATAATCGTTACACACTTTAATATTTAATTATTATTAAGGTTACAATGAGGGGAAGAGCAAGTTAAAAATTATATTTTTTGATATTTACCGGGTTTTCGTTCAAAAATCAATGACTCTGTTCGCAGATACAATATTGCTTGTTTAATTTCTTCATTGGTATAACTAAATTTATTTTTGAAATCTTCTATTGAAAATAAATTATTTTTTGGTTTCATCATTTTTAATATTTCGTCCCCAATTGTTTCTTTAGTGATTTGATTGTTTTGTAATTCTATTGCAGTAGTTTCATTGGTTTTAATAATATTAATTATGCGTAGTTTAGGTTTAGAATTAAGATTTTTTTCTTCTAAATCTTTTTTTAATAAATCTAATCTACGATTGATTTCCCATTCTAGGTCATTGTGTATAGCAATATTAGTTATTGAGAGATATATTTCATCATTATAAATTCTTAAATAGCCTAAAGCTTCGATGACATCCCCACTCTTTAATTTATTTAAAGTTAGGAAAAGATTATTATTTATTGAAGAGATTTGGTCGTTAATGGGTTGATCTATCCAAGATTTTAATGAAATGGAACCTGAGCCATCATCAATGATAATACGATTATATATTTTATTCATAGTTTCCATGGTTTCTTTTTCGGAGATTATTGTAGTTACATTAATGACAGTACCAAAAATTCGAATTAGATTTATTTGTTGATCATTAAGAAATGATATTTCTCGATCATTGATTTTTTTGAATTCAAACTTATTGAGGGATGATATTCTAAAAATTTCACTAAAGCTTGAATTCATTACATATCTAAAAGGGTATTAGTGTTAATATATTCAACGGTAATTTAATAATATTGTACTTATAATGTTGATAATTATTGATTATATTTTTGAATGATTTCTATCATTTCAGTCAAAGTTTTATTGATAGTTTGTTCTTCTTTAGATAATTGATCATTAAAATCTTTAATACGTATGGTGTAAATATTTTTAGCTATATTTCCTTTTTCATATGATAATTTTGCCTCTCGCATGTTACGTCGAATATCTAATTGTCGTTGTGAGGCTAACATAACTTTTTTCACATAACCATCGTATCTTCCTCCTTCATTAGATAATGCAGCGGAAGCTTTTTCTAATTGAGGGTTTAAATCTCTTAATCTTTTTTGAACAGCTTTTACTTGGCCATCATAATCTTTCTTTGATAATTTTCCTTTTAATCTTCGAGATCTTAATTCTGCTATTCTTTTCTCTGCACCAATCTTTTCACTGAATAAGTTAAAGAAATTATCCATTTTATCTACTGGAATTAATTCTTTTTCGATTTCAACTGCCTTTGATGGCTTGAATGACAGATTGCTTAATCCAAATGCAATTGATAGGAGTATGATAAAAGCATACATGAAATAAGCGAAATTTTGGAAATGACCAACACCATTATATGTAAATTTGATTTGAAAACCAATATTATCAGTATATGAGACATTTTTGGCATCAATAACTAATACTATGTTTTGGAATGCACTCAGTACATTAGATTTAGTAATTGTATAAATTGAATAATCTATAAATCTTGAATTTGCACTATAAGTTTGACTAATTATGTTTGAACCGGCTGGAAATTGATATTCTACATTCATATTTTTAACGGTGGTATTGAAATCTGAAAATAAAGTTGTATTGAGTGTATAAACATTATCTTCTGTGTTTCTTGATATAACTTCAGATGCATTAAATTCATATTGGATGGTGAATGTGTATGTTTGACCTCCATAAATAGGTGCTCTGAAATTTATTCGGAGATCTTGTTTCCCATTTATACCTGAAACGGTAGTATCTGGATATCCTGTCTCTGAGTCTCTTGTGCTTTGCTCTAATGAACCAAATTCATCGTAAACATTAGTGATAATAGCATCGGAGTCAATGGTATAAAGATATCCCGCTACTTGATGAACATTGGCAATTATATTTCCGGTGAGGTTCCTTTCTCCTCCCAAATGTGCGATAGTTAAAGTTTCAGTGATTTGGACTTTTCCCCAAGGATTGAAATATACATTTCGTTCTGCATTTTGAATAGCACTCGGTACAGTAGCACTCAAATCTTGAGTGGTGAAATCCTGTGAGAAAGGAGTTTGACTGACAAATACTAATTTTTGAACGTCTTTTTCATTCATTCCATCTGCATAATTGAATGCACTTCTTGACATGTTTAGATAAGATATAACGTTTCTTGTATCTGTGAAACGTGGCATTTCATTGTTTAATGCATTTGTTATTCTGGATATTTCATTGGGTTGAAATTCATCGACTAATCCGGATATACCAATCCCGATTAATGCATGTTCAATTTTTAAATTATTGATCATTGGAGTGATTGGAGACATGAATTCTCCTCTTTGACCGGAATTATACCCTGTCATTTCAACTGAGTTGATGGATATCAATTCACACTTAAAATAAATTGCACTTAAACTATCATTTAATGATTCTCCATTATTTGAGACATCAATAAAATATGTGGTAACTTCATTACCATAGAAAACATTGTAATTTCGAGAATTATTTGAGTCTACAAGTCCTATGTCATTGTCGACTTGGACATAAAATGTTGCTTGATGTACGTGATCACCAAATGATGATGGCACTGTAAAGTTTAGATAATTAATGTTTGTTTGATTATCTAATATTTTTAATGTGAACTCATCTTCAAGCACCACTTTAGAGTCAGTTAATACAGTGATATTTCTTTGATAATTACTAAGTGATGCATTTATAAAATTACCAAGAAGATCTTGTGATTCACTAATTTGGTTTGTAATAGGATGATCATATTGATTTTTATGATTTGTAATTTCGTCATTAGAACCATTAATTACTTGAAGTCCTCCAATTAGAAGGATTAAGATAATAATTGATGAAAATATTTTATTGGATTTCAATTATGACCCTCTTATTTTGTAATTTCATATCATCCGAAGTTTTCTTATTTAAAGTTCTTTCCTTAATGTGCGAGTTAGTAAATTGAAAAAGATAAACTATTTACTTAGTCAATGGTAAAACATCAAAATCATTAATTGTTTTACAATGATCACATGTTATTGAATGAGAGCCTTCTTTTAGGGTTTTATCGGCAATTTTCCTTGCGCATCTGCAAACCCACCCAAGTAATCGGCCAGGATTTCCTGCTATAAGTGCATGTGGGGGGATATTTTTAGTTACTACAGATCCTGCCGCAATAAGGCTGTTTGCACCAATATTATTACCACAAATTATAGTAGAATTTGCACCAATGCTTACTCCATCATCTACAAATGTTGGAGTTATATTCCAATCTCCGACAGATCTAGGATAAAGGTCATTAGTAAAAACAACATGTGGCCCTATAAATACATCATTCCCAATTGTTACACCATTATAAACAGAGACTAAATTTTGAATTTTAACATTATTTCCAATTTTTACATTTACATCTATGAAACTACTTTTTCCGACTATGACATTATTTCCTAAAGTTGCGTTGGTTCGTACATGAGCGTAATGCCAGATTTTACAATTTTTCCCAAAATTAACGCCATCTTCGAAATGAGCACTTTCATGTACAAATAATCCATCCATATGTTGAGAATATTTTTAGAGGTTATGAAATTTACTTTGATGAGATGATTTTTTTAATTTAATTAGTTGACTTTGTTTTCAAATTGAAAATAGTTTTAGTCATTTTTTTAACGAAGTTTATTTATTAGTTTATAAAATGTATAAGTATGGTCAAGATACAATTTGTTCATACTTCTGATTGGCATCTTGGTTATACACAATACAACAAAATTGAGCGCAATAGAGATTTTAAAGATGCGGCGTTAAAGTTGGTTGATAAAATTATAAACATTAAACCTGATTTTGTGTTGCACACAGGTGATGTATTCCATTTATCTAAACCCTCACCTTCAACTATAATACAATCTGTTGAAATATTATCAAAACTTAAAAAATCTAAAATCCCTATATATGTAGTTAGAGGGAACCATGATGGAGGTACATCAAATTATTTGAATAAAGAGGGTGGAGTATTAAAACTATTAGATGAATTAAACTTGATTAAATATATTGATGATGAAATTATTAATTTAGATAATTTAAATGTTAAAATACTCGGAGTCGGATATTATCATGGTAAAAAAATTAATGATAAAATAGAAGAAGTATTATCTGAAAATGATAATTTTTTGGAGAAGAGCACTTTTAATATTGTGGCTATACATGGATTTGTAGAGGGACAAATGGAGAATGATATCCAAATTTCTTTGAAAAAAATTAAAGACCTTGGAGTGAATTATTTTGGAGCAGGGCATTACCACAAACCATGGAGAGATGAAATAAATGATATTTATGCACCTGGAAGCCTTGAATGCACTAAAATTAGTGATGCATATAGAAATGATATAATAAATAATATCTCTATGTTTTCAAGTTTTTATGAAATTAATAGTGAGGTGAATAATGAAAAAATATGGACAAAATTAAAGGTCAAAGAACATAAAATTTCAACTAGACCTAAAGTTTTAATCAATTATATTTCTAAAATGGATAGCATTGAAAATATAAAAAATGAATTAGACAATGAAATTGAGACCGCATTAAATGCTATTTCGGAGATAGATTTCACTAAAATTAATGAAAAACCTATTTTGAATTTGAAATTAAGTACCAATCTTCAAATTAATGAAACTTCGAAATTAAGAGTATTGGATTGGTATGAAAATAAATTTTTACATGTTATTACAAATATAGATGGAATTGCTAGTGACAATCTACTTGATGATTATAATAATTTAGGTGTTGAAAAAGAGATTATTACAGATTTATTGAAAAAAGATAAATTTCTAAAAATCGAAGATATTGATTTTATTTACCAATTCATGGAGATTATTGAATATGGATATAAAAGTCAAAAATTATCAAATGAAACTGTAAATTTAATATCGCAAAAAATTCATGAATTGGAAAATTTTCAATTACAAAAAAATAGTAGGGGTTTCTAATGGGATTGAAAATTAATTGTTTAAAATTAGAGAATATTAGGGTTTTTAAATCCCATGAGTTCAATTTTAAATCTGGTTTGAATATTATAACAGGACCAAATGGAGCGGGAAAGTCAACTATAATCACTGCTATTGGTTTTGCTTTGTTTGGAGTTGATTATTTAAAGGGAATGAAGAAAATCAAATTTACAGATCTTATAATGAGAGGATGTGATGAAGGGAAAATTGAATTAATATTTTCAACAAATGAAGGAAATTATGTTAGTGAGTATTTGTTAAGCAGGAAAACTTCGAAAAACAATTGGAGATTGAAAAGGAACAATAATGAGGATTATTTTATAAATGGAATTAGTGAGACAAAAAATGAGATAAAAAGAATTTTGGGGAAAAATATAGATCATAATACATTCAAAAGAGCATTATGTAGTAGACAAGGGGAGTTAACAGATTTATTGGATGATGAACCTGCTAAAAGATATGAACAAATTAAAAAAATATTAGGGTTAGAAAAGTTTACAAAAGCAAAAAATGGATTTAATTATTATAATACTAAGGTGAATAGTGAAATTAATGAGTTAAAAAATTTAGTAACTTTTAATACAAAAGATATGATTAATGTCGAGAAAATTAAGATTAATATTGAGAAAAATCAAAGGGAATTAAATATTAATATGAATAAAATATCAGAACTCGAGAAAAATATAGTAGATAAAAAATTGGAATTGGAGGAATTAATAAAAATTTCAACGAAAGTTAACAATCAAAAAATTAGAATTGATGAGTTAAAAAAACGTCAAGAAGAAATAAGAATGAGGATAAGTGAATATAAGAAAGAATTATCGGAGAATTTTGTAAAGTTAAAATTGAGTGACAGAAATTATCAAGAAGATGAATTGGATAGTTTTATAATTAATCTTGAAGATGAAATTGATATTTTTGAAGAGGAATTATGGAAATTGAAGAAGAAGTTAGAAAATAAAAAAAATGTTGAACAAAAAATAAATGAGATAAAAAATGATATGACAAAGTTGTTAGAAAAAATTAAGATTAAGCTAGGTTTTGATTTTTCACAACTTCAAGATAATATAGAGTTAAGTAAGGAAAATCAATTGTCATTAAATACTGATATTAATGATTTAAATGAAAAATTGAAAGATATAGATGCAAATAAAAATAAATTTGAAGGGAAGTTAATTGAGACAAAAAAAATAATGGGGATTTTAGAAAATGAGAATATGAATGACAAGTGTCCTATTTGTGAAAATAATTTAACAATAGAAAATAAAAACAATTTAAAAAATAAACAAATGAACTTGATGGAAAATTATGAGAGTAAAATTGATGAATATAGGACGCAAAAAAGTAAAACTGAGAAAAATTTACTCGATAAACGTGAAATATTGGAGATCAGCAATAATAGATTAGATTTGATGAATGCATTTCGTCATGATATGGGAATTTATGAGCAAATGAATGATAAATTAAGTGATTTGAAATTGCAAATAAAAAATATAGATTATGAAGTTAATACAATTGATATTTCAAAAAGTGAAAACAAAATAAAATTAAATAAAAATAAAATTAAATTAATTGGGGATATTAAAGATAAAATAAAATATACAAATACAGAAAAAATTGAATTGGATAAAAATATTAAAGCTATGGAGTTGCTAATTGGAGAAATATCTGAGATTTCAATTGAAAATAATGAATTAGAAAAAACTAAATTAAAAAAAGTGATTAAAGAATATGAAGAAGATTTGAGATTAAAGGAAAGAGAGCAAGGAAATTATCTAAATGAAATTAGTAATTTAAATCAGAAGTATGAAGAGGGGATTAGGCTAAAAAATGAGCTAAATAAATTAAATAAAAAAGTGAAAGAAAATGAAAAATTAGTTATGATCGGCGAAAGTATAAAAAATATTTATTCAAGAGTTCCTGAACTCATTATTCAAAGTATATCTGAAAATATATCGAATTTTATTACTCAAAAAATGAATGATTTATTGAGTGGTCATGGATTTGAAAGAGCGATACTTACATATGAAGGAGACATTGAGGTATATTCAAAAAACCAAAAAATTGATAAAAGAACATTATCAGGTGGTGAATTTACAATACTGGGTTTAATATTAAGAATAGCATTGGCGGATTTTGTTGCCAAACTAGATTTTCTAATACTAGATGAACCAACAAATCATTTAGATGACAGAAGAGTGAATGAATTTATTGAGATGGTTGATAAAGATAATATATTTGAGAGTTCAAAAGGGCAATTAATCATTGTGACACATAGGGAGGAATTTGGAAGAAACGCAAAAAATACCATACATATAAATGTGAGAGGAAATCAAAGAGAGGTAATTGCATAATGGTTATGAAAATTAGGATTAAGTCATTCGCAATGATAAGAGAGATTTTAGGAGATGAAGAAATTTATATGGATATCGAAAAAGCTATGAATATATTTGATCTATTAAAACATTTGACAAATATGTATTCAGATCTATCAATAATTTTGTTTGATGATAATGTTTGGAACCCAAATTTTGTAATTTTGATTGACGATGAAGTAATATCCCCAAAAGAATTTAAAATGAGAACCTTTGAGAATGGTAATAAAATGATAATATTACCACCTAGCGGTGGAGGGTAATCATATTTAATTAACAAATATTTTAAACAGATTAAATTATATGAAATTGGGTTTTATCATGGGTGAAAAGGTATTAATCACTAGTGCATTGCCATATATAAATTCAATAAAACATCTTGGTAATTTAATTGGATCAATATTACCGGCTGATGTTTTCGCACGATATCAAAGATTGCAAGGAAATGATGTAATTTATATTTGTGGTACTGATGATCATGGTACTCCAGCTGAAATTTCTGCGATGGAAGCAAATATACCCGTAGATGAATTTTGTGATGAAATGTATATCACACAAAAGAAAATATATGAAGATTGGAATATTGAATTTGATTATTTTGGAAGAACTCATGATATTGAAAACCATGAAATAACCCAAGAAATTTTTCTTAAATTAATGGATAATGGATATGTGGTTGAAAAAACTAGTATTCAATTATATTCAATAGATGACAAACGTTATTTGCCGGATCGATTTGTGATCGGAATTTGCCCTCATTGTGAATATGAAAATGCAAGAGGAGACCAATGTGAAAATTGTACGACTTTATTAGATCCCACTGATTTAATCTCTCCAAAATCATCTATATCTGGTAGTTTTAATTTGGAAAAAAGAGATGTTAAACATTATTATATAGATTTACCTAAGCTTGAAAGCAAGATTAAAGATTGGATAGAAAGTCAGAAAAACTGGCCTCAAACATCTATATCTATTGCGAAAAAATGGTTGAAGGAGGGATTAAAAACTAGAGCGATTACTAGAAATTTAGATTGGGGGATTGATTTACCGGGAGATTATTATGATCCTGAAAAAGTATTTTATGTTTGGTTTGATGCCCCAATTGGTTATATTTCAATTACCAAAAAATGGGCAGATAAAATTAAGAAAGACCCAAAATTATTCTCCCAATTTTGGAAGGATGAAAAAACCAAATACTATCAATTCTTAGGAATTGATAATGTTCCGTTTCATGCAATTACATTTCCTGGTACTATACTTGGATATAATGAGAAAAACAAAGACCCATATAATCTTACTAATTTTATCAAAGGTTTCCAATGGTTAAATTGGGAAGGTGAAAAATTCTCTTCTTCTCAAAAAAGAGGAATATTTACTGATAAAGCATTGGAGCATTTTCCAGCAGGTTATTGGAGATATTACTTATTACTAATTGCACCAGAACGACAAGATACATCATTTCAATGGAAAGGTTTTCAAGATGCAGTAAATAACGATCTCAATAATTTATTAGGAAATTTAGTTAATCGTTTAACTACGTTTACCTCAAGATATTTTGAGAACTCAATCCCAGAAGCAAAAAAAGGTGACAGAGAAATCGAATTAATGGGTTCATTTCAAAGTGCATTTGAAAATTATATATCAGAATTTAAACAAGTTGAGTTTCAAAAACCATTGAAAATAATAAGATCATTATGGCAAGAATTAAACAAATATTTTCAGGAAAAAGAACCTTGGAATACAGTCAAAGATAAGGAAACGATGGATCAGACAAAAACAACAGTGTCAATGCTTGCCCATGGATTAAGAATAACAGCCATAATGTTATTTCCTTTTACCCCAAAAATTGCAAGTAATGTACTTCTTATTTTAGGTATGGAAGATATTGATATTTATCAAGAAAAATATGATAAATTACTTGATTGGGAAGCACTAGAAAATACTAAAATTCCTAAATTAGAGAAAAATTTGTTTGAAAAAATAACCGATGAAAATATTGATAAACTTAAAAAACTATATGGACCAGTTGAGTCAGATAAAGTTATGAAAAATGAAGATAATATAAGTTATGAAGATTTTAGTAAAGTGAAATTAATTACTGTTAAAATTTTAAATGCAATTGAACATCCTAATGCCGATAAATTATTAGTTTTAACAGTTAATGATGGAGAAAGGCAAGATAGAACTATAGTTGCAGGAATTAAAAATGATTATAAAATTGATGAATTAATTGGTAAAGATATAATTATTGTTGATAATTTGAAACCTACAAAAATAAGAGGAATATTATCTGAAGGAATGCTATTAGCTGCTGAAGATGAGGATAAAGTAAGTTATTTAGAACCAAATAAAAAAGTAAAAGAAGGAAGTAAAATTAGGTAATATTTCACATTAGGTGTTTATAAATTGATTTTAGAATATTTTTATGTTAGTCTTATTTTGTCAATTTTATTATGTGGATTAGTTGCAGGTTTAGTATTTGGGTTTGCCGTAGTGGTCATGCCGGGTATATCAAAACTTTCGGATAGAGATTTTCTGATCACATTCAAAAATATAGATGGAATAATTCAGGATAACCAGCCTGCATTTATACTTGTCTGGGTAGGTTCAATTGCTGCGGTAATATTGACATTTATATTGGGAACTCTAAATTTGAACGGGAGCGTACTATATCTACTTTGGTTAGGATCATTTATTTATATTTTTGGAGTACAATTACCTACAATTCGTTTTAATATCCCCCTAAATAATGATATACAAAATTTGGATATTGTAAAATTAGATGAAGCTGAATTAGCTATATTTCGAACTAATTTTGAAACACCATGGAATTTTTGGAATAGATTTAGAACATTAAATGTAATCGGAGTAATAATTGTATTCCTTTTCATCTTGTATTTAGGATAATTAAATTATTTCATATTATGATTCATCTGGTCATATAAAGACCCATTAAGCTACTCAATATATTATATATAATGAGCTGCTCAATCTGCTATATCGTAAATTAGCAGATGACGAGACAATCATTATTAAGTGATTTACCCGGTAACTTATTATGCTAGATTAGATGTGAAATTCTGTGGATACCTCAAATTTTCTAATTGAGCGTTATTATGCAAAATATGAATTTTCAACAAAGTTCATGCTTAGTTCTTCAGATGCTGAGTCATGGACTATTGATGAACTTTTTTCCTTAGGAGAAAGCGATAAATTGACAGAGAAACTATCCAAACTCCATCTGGGATACACCGAGTCACAAGGAGATCCTCAGTTGAGGAAAATGGTTTCTAATCTTTATTCTGGAGTTTATTCAGAAAATATCCTGATGTATACGGGAGCAGAGGAAGGTATTTTTTCATTTGTAAATGCAGTACTTGATCCGGGGGACCATATTATAGTTATGTTTCCTGCATATCAATCACTTTATCAGATCGCAAAGGATCGTGGAGTGGATGTTTCATACTGGGATTGTATTGAGGATGATGGATGGAGACCTTCTCTTGAAAATTTGAGACGATTAGTCAAGAATAATACTCGGGCCTTAATAATCAATACACCGCACAACCCTACAGGTTTTTTATTTAGCCATGATGAAATTCATGAGATTGTTGAAATCTGTAAAAATGAAGATATTTACCTATTTTCAGATGAGGTATATCGTTATAGTGAATATGATTCAAATGACAGGTTATTATCAGCAGTTGAGATATATGATAAAGCAGTCACTTTAGGTGTGATGTCAAAACCAATGGGTCTTCCAGGATTAAGAGTCGGTTGGATAGCGACTAAGGATGCTGAAGTCTACCAGAAGATGCAACACTTCAAAGACTATGTTACAATATGTGGAAGTGCTCCATCGGAGTTTCTTGCTAAAGTTGCGATGAGTCATTTTGATGTTATTATGAAACGCAACCGAGATCTTATCCAGTCTAACCTCCAGATTCTACGAAATTTTATGGATAGCAATAAAGATGTATTTCAATGGGTAGAGCCTAAAGCAGGAAATATTGCGTTTATACGTTTATTATTAGATATGGATGTTGATACATTTTGTGACCAACTCAGAGAGAAAGAAGATGTATTACTTCTTCCTGCAAGTACCTATGAATATGGTCAGAACCACTTTCGAATAGGTTTTGGAAGAAAGAACTTTGAGGATGGACTTTCAAGGCTATTAAAATTTGTCCTTTCAATCAAAGGAAACTAAAATGGTTAAAATTAGATAATACTATTATCGGTCAAATATAAAAAAATATTATATATAGATACTATATGAACAATATTAGATGGATGATAATGGGATATCAATTTCAAGATTAACGAAGATTGGAATAGTTTTGACATCAATTACATTGATTGATAATATAATAATTTATTATATAGGAAATGAATTTGGTGCATTTGATGGATTTCAAGTTGGTGGTGTTGAATTTGGATTAAGTAATGTGGTAATATTGACGTTGGTATTGTTATTTTTAGGTTATGTAGGATTTTATTTATTAGTAAATATATTAAAAATTGATATGAAATTAATTAGATATGTTGCAATACTTGTCGTATGTTTATCATTATACTTACCTGTCATAAGTATCCCAGGAGAAGAAGCTATCACGAAGATTGTTCTATCTTTAATGCACATTTCATCTGGAATAACAGTTATTGCTGGATTAACTTATGATGATTTAATTTTGAAATATATAAAATAAAATACTAAATAAGTAAAATTATTTGATGATTATTATTTTTATATTATTATAAATTTAGATTAATTTCTTCTTCTGATTGCGAAACTCATTGCTACAATTGAAGCCATACCAAGTACCATGAAAGTTGGATCTATAGGAGATTTACCTTCAGATTCTTGTTGGGTTACTGTAACAGTTGAACCATCAGCTGTAACTGTGGCTGCATCTTGGGTAACAGTAACGTTAGCACCTGCCTCTGTAACAGTGACATTGACACCTGCTTCGGTTTCTGTTTCTGTTTCTGTTTCTGTTTCATATTCTGTTTCTGTTTCTGTTTCAAAATCTTCGTAAATGCTTACTGAGTCATATGAACCTGAAGCCAAATTTAGGAAGAAGTAACTAATTAGATTTGCAATTACAACTGAACCGTTGTGCCATTCACCTTTCTTTTCGGTGGTGTCACCATTCATAAATTTATAGTCTGTAAA
>Ga0255759_10002660_pt1 | contig 15842 bp, 13 predicted proteins | sample 101ome_20_FD_179959 | JGI IMG/M metagenome (GOLD analysis project Ga0255759, IMG submission 179959) | Coastal salt marsh microbial communities from the Groves Creek Marsh, Skidaway Island, Georgia - 101404AT metaG (version 2) | ecosystem: Environmental > Aquatic > Marine > Intertidal zone >...
CTGATTGGAGATGGCCTGCGATGATCAAACCCGAAGGATGGATAACGTGTCAGTCTTTGTCAAGGCGCTCGGTTATTAACTTATAAAAGTTTTTTATGCGGTAAAACGATGACCATTTATTCTCCAAAAAACCTGAAAAGCCAAGTCCTTTACCAACCAAATCATCGGCAAAACCTTTGCAAACGCAGCACCAAATCTCCAAGCACCGATGAGTCGAGGACCTGGTTGCTTAAGTTCAGTCGGCCACTGCAACCCATCGTTTCACAGGAATACCGAAAGTTATCTGCCTACCTTGCTAACAAAAGAGGGATTGCTTACTCGGCCAACGTTGTCAGCGCTTTTTCATCGTGCCAATAAAGACGCTCAATGAAGTCATAGATAACGTCATAGATGATGTCTTAACTGGCGCTGATAAAGCATCAGCGACGACCGGCACTCGCGCGCGCTTCGTCGCTTTACCCCGTACGAAGCGAAACCAAGCCCTTGGTGCTTTCTAGGCGTTCGCATCATTGAGTGCCTGACCAAACAGTGCCGCCCGAGCAACATCACTCTTAAAATCACCCTGTTCGATCAGCGACTGTCCAACCATGAAACCTCGCTTAACCGCCTCACGCGCCATCAGTGTTTGGTACCAGCGCTGCACCGAGGGGTATTGTGCGATATCCACCTGGTGCCGCTCGTGTCGATACACCCAAGCGAGAATGGCAATGTCTGCCACACTGTACTCTTCGGCAATAAAGGCCCTATCACTCAGCGCTTGGTCAAGTACGCCATAGAGTCGCTCGCACTCCATTCGGTAGCGCTGCTTGGCATAGGGAATGTCTTCAGAAGCGTACTGCAGAAAATGATGGGCTTGACCGGCCATAGGCCCAAGTCCACCCATTTGCCACATCAGCCAGACCATGCATTCCCGTCTTCGCGCGGTGTCAACTGGGATCAGTTGCCCCGACCATTCACCGAGGTACCACAAGATCGCACCCGACTCGAATAACGACACAGGCGCCGCGCTAGATTCCACATAGTGAGTGAGCGCAGGAATTTTGCGGTTCGCCGATACCTGACTGAACGCCTCTGAATGCTGCTCCCCTTTCGTGATATTCACGGGGATCAGCGCATACTCTGCGCCCAGCTCCTCCAGCATGATCGAGACTTTGTAACCATTGGGGGTTGGCCAAAAATACAGATCGAAGGGCGCCGCCATAGGTTCAACCTCTCTCTTCCACCAGTGACTTATCCACTGCGATCTCTCAACTGCAATCTCTCAACTGCAATCTCGGCCTTTTAATCCGCACCCAGAGCCTACGCTCTCACGCATTGTGTTGAGCGACGCGAACAGAATGTTTTTTGAGCGCTCTTTTCGAGGACTCTTTTTGAGGACTCTTTTTGAGGACTGGGCGCTGAATGGCAAGTCTTTTCCGTTTACATTTTCTCTCAAGCGCATACTTCCATAACTGGATCAGGAGGTCGCCCGATCGCGCCCGTCGCAACGATTGAGGGTCTCGGGTTTTGGGCCAGCGAAAACCTCAGACGAACCACATCAGCACTACCAACAGCCATCCACGAGAAGATAAGTGAGCCTTTTTTTCAATGGATCACAGATGTTCGGCGAAGAAATCTAGGGCTCGCCCGCGAGCTTCCCTTGCAGCGGATTCATCGAAGCTGGCTCGGTGATCGCAGTTGAACCCATGATCTGCATCATAGGTAAATAGCGCACAGTCTGGGAGCGCCGCCCGCACTTGATCGACATCACTCATCGGGATATGCGCATCTTGCTCGGCGAAATGAAATTGAACTGGAATCTTGGGTGACTGATCCAGTTGACCGGCAACGCCTCCACCGTAATAGCTCACCGCACATGCTAAGCCATCGAGATGGCAGGCCGAAAGAAAGGACATCAAGCCCCCAAAACAATAACCCACGACCCCCACTGACCCTGTTTGGCCCGCTTCAGTCACCGTCGTTTGAACATCCATGAGCGTTTCCTGAGGGTTCAACTTTCCTCGCGCAATTTCCACGCCTTGCATCATATCGGCACCGGCATAGCCGAGTTCAATCCGGGCATCCACACGATCAAAGAGCGCGGGTGCAAGGGCGCGATAGCCCGCAGCGGCATAGCCATCGGCCACCTCTCGAATGTGCGCATTAACGCCGAAGATTTCCTGAATGACGACAATCGCCCCCTTGGGTTCACCCTCAGGCAGCGCTTCGTACACTTCAAATTCATGGCCATCCGCACTGGTTAGTTTGAGATAGTCTCCCATCGCTTCGCTCCTGTTTTTTAAATTTGTCGTCTGCTGCTGAACTTAAGCTCAAGCGCACCGAGTGTCATGCCGGTCATCGGCTCAAGTTTTTTTGTGCCTTAGATCCCTTGTCGTTCTATTTACCGCTCAAAGTCACGGTTATTGTCCATGGTTACGGTTCGCTCTCCACTCTTCAAACTCGCAGTTCATTCTTTGCTATGCACGATACACTTCTAATCAAGGCTCGAATCAGTATCATGCAGCGTTTAAAAAAGCACGTTTAACTTGCGCTGCTTAACCCCCCGCCGAGCAACTCTGATGCTAGGAGCCAACCGCTGCACCTCTTCCTTTAGTCTCTTGACTGACTGGCGCCTGCCTTCCTTCGGTTATGCCATTGTTTACAGACGAAGCCGCCGAGTTTGATTACGCGAGTTGCTCGCAGACAAAGTCACCAGACAACTCGGATTGATGTTTCGCTGCCGTCACCACCGCTAACGACGGCGTTTGATTGAGATACGTCTCACTTACACGCATCACCGCCTCCGGGGTGACCTCTAAGATGGCCTGCCTGAACCTTCGGCGCGTCTCTTCGGTTCGACCTTGCAACCCTTGGTGATGCGCCGTTCTTGCCTCTCCGGCGGGAGAGCCAGGCGCATCAATACCACTCACGATACTGAGCACCGATTCCTCCACTTCGACTGGCGTGATGGGGTTTGATCTCACCCACTGACCCGCATGCCTGAAGGTATCCAGCGTTTTGTTCAACTCTGGATCGCGAAAAGAATAAAAGCGAAATAACCCGGTGGTTTGATCAAAACTCGCACCACCACCATAGGCTCCGCCCTGCTCCCGTAACACAGGATGTAAATATTGCTGTGACAAAATTCGCGCAAGAACCATGAGCGGGGCTGCGTCTTCATGCCCCTCCCGTACTCCTGGCAAGCAGGCCGCGCAGAAATTGGCCTGGGTTGCCGTAAAGAAAGCCTGCGCCTCGGGCAGCAAGGGCTGGGAGATCGAAAATTCAGTTGGATTGATGCAACACCAATCTGCGCAGGTTGCATTCAACTGAGCCAGGGCCTCATCTAGGTGATGGCCATCTGCAACCACCAAACCGCTCTTGGGGGCTGATCGCAATTGCTGATGGAGTTCATAGAGGATCGAGCCAAGCGCCTCCGCCTCTCCCGCCGCAAGCGATGCACTCCAGACTCGGTACTGAGACAGGCTGCCCAAACCCGACAGTCGGTGGTTCAGAGCCGATAATCTCGACCACGCACCCGCCGAAGCCAGCATCGCTAGACTGTGAGCGCTTTGCACGACACCGAGCACTTTCCGAGACTTGATCTCCTGGACAATCTCTTCGATCCGGGACCACTCATCCAATCTGAGTTTGTCAAAGGTTTCGACCAGCAGTTTAGCCATGGGCACCATATTTGACGCGAGTCCTCGAGTACTGAGGACCGCATACCCTGCAGCGCGATCACCTGAAGCCGACAGTGACCGCAGCGCACTATAAGCAGTTATGCCTCCACATACGGATAACTGACGGTCCTGCATATCAAGGTAACTCAAATCTGCAACACCCAGCTCGCCCCAAAGCTGGCACAAAAGCGGCAAAGCTGACCAGGCGTCGGCAGACATGGCTTGCAGCGGCACCATCATCTGATTGTAGACGAGTCCGTTACAGCCGGCGGCATATCCTGTCAGCCCACCCTCGACCGACGGTCTTGGGTAGTGCTTTTCGATGGGCACATCCTCGAGACCCACTTTCGGCAGGCAAGCCAATTCCTCAGGAGCCGCTTGACGAGCAGCGAGGGCTCGAGCGCGGTCGATCACCGCCGTTCGCTCAGCATCCGACATCTTAGATTTGATGCGCTGCAAAGTTTCGAGTTGCGCTTGCTCTTCTCTCGCTGCGAGCGCTGGATCCGTGGATAGCGCGAGCATCAAGCAATGAGGATTATCAAGTAGCGCGTCGCTGATCCACTGACTGACGAGTGCAGGCCCCTGATCCTCAAGCGATGCCCGCAACCGAGAGAGCGCCCGATCAAAGTCAAGCACCTCCACTGGATCCCCCCGATGAACAGCAGCCGACAATCCACTGAACATCAACTGCAGGCCGTACGGCATACCATCGCCACCCAACTCTCTCTGCGACAATTCCAATTGATGCAGCGCTGCCTCGATTCGCTCGCGAGGCACGCCCTCTCTCACGACTTCTTCTAGACATGCCCAAACGGAGGCTTTGAAGGCTTCAAGTGACTGAGCGTCAGCCATCTCAACACCACAAATGAAACTCATCTCTCGATTGCTTTCTTCGAGACCAGTAAGTGGCGATACGCTCTCTGCAAATTTGCACCGATCGAGCACTTGTCTGAGCGGCGCAGCGCTGGAATCCAGCAACAAATCAACGACCAGATGCGCTGTCAAGACGGCTTCCAAATCGGTGGAAGGCCCGAGTAACCATGCAAGGAATAATTGACCCGAATGATCTCCTTCGCCTTCATCACCGCCACTGATGACATCTCGCACCACTTGGGGCTTCGCCCAACGAGGCTCGTCGGTGGCATCGATGACGCGATCGACAGCATTAAATCGATACAGTGCAAGTGATTCAAAGCGGTCCATCATGACCTCTGGCGCCTGGCGACCCCAGGTCATAAAGATGGCGTTGCTCGGGTGATAGTGGGCTTCGTAGAATCGCCGGAGACCGTCGTAGGTCAGCTTCGGGATCTCTTTTGGGTCTCCGCCGCTGTTAAAGTGATAGGTTGCTTCTTTAAAGAGATGGTGTTGCAAACGCTCCCAGGCTTGGCTGCGAAGCGAACTCATATCGCCTTTCATCTCGTTGAAAACCACCCCTCGATAAACCAAAGGCGATTCCGGGTCATCTATGACTTCAAACTCCGTGCGATGCCCTTCCTGCGCAAAGTCGAGCGGATCCAATTTCGCGAAAAATACCGCGTCTAAATAGACCGACAGCAAATTATCAAAATCCTTATCGTTCGTGCTCGCGAAGGGGTACGCAGTGTAATCATTGGTCGTGAAGGCATTCATGAACGTGCTGAGGGAACGCCTCAGCATCGTGAAAAACGGGTCCCGCACAGGGAAGCGCTCGCTGCCGCACAGCGCCGTATGCTCTAGAATGTGGGCGACGCCAGTCGAGTCCGATGGCAACGTTCGAAAGGCTACCAAGAAGGCATGTTCGGGATGGTCCGCCTGAAAGTGAAGGTAACTGGCGCCCGTCTCATGCTCGAACTCGTGCACCTCGAGTTCTAGGGCCTCAATGAACGTCGAGCGCTTTTTTACAAACCGGCTCATCTACTCGCGCGCCCTCGGATAAGCGAGCGCGGCTCCGCTTGCCTGACCTTACTCACCTTGGCTACGAACTCGGCGCCAATAATCGCTCACCAGTGACTTTACCTCGACACGCAAGAGCAAGATGCTAATTAAATTAGGAATCGTCATCAGTGCTACGGTAATCGCTGCGATCAGCCATATGAGTGAGGTGTCAGATATCGCTGCAATGAAAAAGCCAACCACATAACTCAGTCGATAAGGCACCAACCATTTCGTGCCAAACAGGTAAGCCACAGCTCGGTCACCGTAATAAGACCAGGCCACCGCCGTAGTAAACGCAAAGAGGAGCAGCACGAGAGCCACCACAGGTCGACCAAGATCCCCCATAAAACTTCGAGTAAACGCCTCGGCCGTGAGCGAGGCAGAATGGATCAGCGATTTTCCAGTCAGCTCCACCGATTCTTTGATCGAACCCTTCTCCACACTAAGATCACCCGTGTAAGGCTCGCCGTCGGATAGCACCATAACGGATTCTGCGATTGAGCGGTTATGTAGGATGGTAATGTCCTCCTGGATCTGACCATCGACTACGGTCAGCGCTATCAGGCCCTGCTCCCCGAGCCGTTCAACAGCCGTTTCGCCCCCATTAAGGTAACCATAGAGTTCCTTTCGGTCAGCTTCATTCGCATCAGACCAGCGACCGCTGAGCAGTTCCGTATCAAATCTCTGGAACGCATTCTCATGTTTTTCAATCCATACGCCGGACGAGAGAATCACGAGCCCGGTTAGCGTGCAAATCAAAATTGTGTCGATGAAAGGCTCCAGCAGCGACACCATGCCCTCAGAGGCCGGGTCATCCGTTTTGGCCGCAGCGTGCGCAATAGGCGCACTACCTTGGCCCGCCTCGTTAGAGTAAAGCCCCCGACCTACCCCCTTATTGAAGGCATAAGCGAAGCTTGCGCCAAGAAACCCACCAACAGCGGCCGACCCCGTAAACGCATCGGATAGAACGCTAGCAAAGGACGGCAAGATGTTTTCATAGTTCGTTGCGATGACGATCAACCCGGCAACCACATACACGATGGCCATGGTTGGAACCACTTTCTCAGCGACTTTAATAATTCGTTTTACGCCACCAAGGATCACCACCGCCATCAAGATTGCCAGAACCAACCCTGTAATCCAGGGCTCAATGCCAAAGGTGTCCTGGAGCCCCACGGCGATGTTGTTGCTTTGGGGCATGTTCCCACTACCGAAGCTACTAATGATGGTGGCAAGCGCGAAGAGCACACCAAGCCACTTCATGTTGAGACCTTTCTCCATCACGAACATAGGCCCGCCAACGATGAATCCCTGGTCGTCTTTTTCGCGGTATCTGTGGCTGAGCGTCACTTCGACTAACTTCGTTGTCATTCCAAAAAATGCGGTCATCCACATCCAGAACAGCGCGGCCGGACCCCCTAGAAAGATCGCGAAACCCACGCCGCCGATGTTTCCGGTTCCGACGGTGCCAGAGATCGCCGTGGAAAGCGCTTGAAAGTGCGAGGCATCGCCGTCCGCTCCTTCTCTGTCGTGTTTACCTCTAACAACGTCCCACGCATGTCGGAAGTAACGAATCTGCGGAAAGCCCAAATAAAGAGTGAAAAAGATCCCGGTTCCCAGTAGCAGGAACGGAAAATAGACCGCTGATTGCAAATAACTGTCGAGAAATTCGAGAATGCCTTGAAAGCCGCCCATCCCTTACGCCTTGCATAGTGGTTACGCGCCAAACCCTAGCAGATCTACTTGTTCTTGGGTATCGAGATCCGATCGAATTCGGGGCAGGGATTCTCTAATTCGCGCCCGGCACCCGAAGGTTAATTGGACAACCTATGAGAGCCACTTGCGGTGCGGGATCAAGTTCCCGAGACGGGCGAATCGCTAACAAAAGCAACACCAACGCATCCAGCACATCATCGATTAGAACCACGCGCTTGGGATATCGCGCGCCGACTTCGCGGACCAGCCGGTCAACGGGAATGTCCACCGAGCGGAGAAATTCGACTCGCGCACGCTCACCTTCAGGGGTCTTCTTCTTCGGCAACCTTTGGCCAACCCATTGTCGATACACGATTTCGGGGTGAGACTCGAACACCTTCGAGGTGAGCGCCGGCTGCGCACGCAACAGTTCATTAAGCTCCCGAATTTTTGGACACAGGTACCATGCTTGTTTGGAGAGCTTTTTGCCGGTGTGACGCGCATTCAGCGCCGATGCCTCTGGATAGCTCGTTGCATACACTGCGTCGGCGACAGGCACGTTGAATATGGTGCTAGCTTGCCCTGGCAGCGCACGACGTGCCAGCGTTTCAATCTGCCGGCAACGATCGCTCAGCAACCCCACAGGCATATCGATCAGCGCGACACTCAATTCTCCATTCAATAACGGTGCTTCCAGACGCGGCGCTACGTCGATTTCTATGTCGACGAAGCGATTCGAATCCGCCGGCATTGAAGCAATGACCCAACCGCCTCGGCAGCCATCGATCCCCATCCACATGAAGTCGCCTCGCTAGGCTTGAGCGACTGGCTCGCGCATGGTGACGAACTCTTCTGCCGCTGTTGGATGGATGCCTACCGTTTGATCAAGCTGAGTTTTGGTGACGCCGGCCGTCATCGCAGCGGCAAAACCTTGGATGATTTCACCCGCCTCAGCGCCGATCATATGAATGCCGAGCACACGGTCCGTTTCTGCATCCACGACCAACTTCATTAATGATTGTTCATTGCGACCCGTGAGCGTGTGTTTGAGCGGACGAAATTTAGAGCGAAATATCAGAGTCTTGTGCCCTTCGTCCTCGGCCTCCTTTTCAGTTAACCCGACCACACCCACATTGGGCTGACAAAATACTGCCGTCGCAATGAGATCATAGTTCATGGACTGCTTGCCGCCTGCGAACGCATTGGCCGCAAACACCATGGCTTCCTTGATCGCCACAGGTGTCAATTGGAAACGATCAATCACGTCGCCCAACGCATAAATATGCGGGACTGACGTCCGAAAATCCTGATCGACGATGATGGCGCCATTGTCATTCATCGCGACGCCCAGGGCCTCGAGCCCGAGATCGGCACTGTTGGGCGTTCGACCCGTCGCTGCCAGAATAAAATCAAATTCTGCCTTCGATCCATCGGCAAACTCAGCTGATAGGGCACCACTGGTCGCTCGTGAGACCGAGTTGAGCGTGGTATTCAAAGCCACCTTAATGCCTTGATGCTGAGCTGCAGAATCCATCATGTCGCGGATGTCTTCATCGAATCCACGCAGCAATTTCGGCCCGCGATAGGCAAGCGTCGTCTCGACGCCAAGTCCTGCGAAGATGCCCGCGAACTCGACGGCAATGTAACCGCCCCCCAAGACCAACACCCTTCTCGGCAGCGTCTCTAGCTCGAACGCATCGTCAGATGTGGATAAGTATTCCTTGCCAGGAATATCCTGCACGAAAGGTTTACTACCCGTCGCAACAAGAATTTTCTCCGCGGTCACTTGTTTCTCACCAATCGCGACAGTATGGGCATCAATCAAAACCGCGCGGCCATCAAAATGCGTGACGCCCGCTTGATCGAGAAGACCGCTGTAGATCCCATTTAGTCGTTTAATTTCGCCATCTTTATTTCGTTTGAGCGTTGCCCAATCGATGTCAGGTGCGGAGGCATCCCAACCATAGGCCCTCGCATCTTCAAAGTCTGCGGCGTAGTGAGCGCCATACACGTAGAGCTTTTTGGGAATACAGCCGACGTTAACGCAGGTTCCACCCATGTGAACCGCCTCGGCGGTCGCCACTCGGGCACCATAGCCTGCGCTCATTCTTGCCGCCCGAACACCACCAGACCCAACACCGAGAACAAACAAATCAAAATCGAACGCTGCCATTACCTTTTACTCGAGATCACTTCGGCCCGTTAGAATACACGAGAACTTGGACTCAGCAGGCGGATACGAGGTGAGCATTAATCTGAGACCTTTTGGTGAACAAGGCGCCGCGCCGGCAATCAGCTTCGATGTAAGGCGCGATCATGAGGTGCTAGAAATTGAATTCTCAATCACGGGTTTACGTGCGCCGATGCCTGAGGTAAATACCATCGGCATCCGGCGATCAGAGCTCTGGCTGGAAACCTGCTTTGAATGCTTCCTAGGCTCCGAAGAAGGAACCGCTTATTTGGAGTTCAACTTCTCTCCCAATGGCGACTGGCAGTGTTACGCATTCGACAACTACCGCCGGGGCATGCAAGCGTCTAACGCTTGGATACCGACCCAATTTTCTATTTCGGCTTTTGCGCAACAGTCCCAGCGGCTACGATTTCGGATGGCTTCTCATGAGGGCTGGCCGATATCACCCAGAGTCCAAGGCGCCGCGATCATCGTTTGGGACGGGGCCATGCTTTACTATGCTAGCGACCATGGCGACCAACCCGACTTCCATAACCCTGCGCTATTTTTAGAGGGCACGAACTTTGGACTTTGAATTCGGCATCGATGTGTTACTGGCCTCACCGGACATGTTGTCCGAACTCAAGGGGTCTCGTTTTGCCTTGATCGCTCACCCAGCGTCTGTGACCAAGGGTCTCAAGCACACCCTGGACGCGTTGATTGAAGCCGGGGCACGCCCATACTGCGTCTTCGGTCCGCAGCACGGCGCGCGTGGTGAGAAGCAAGACAACATGGTCGAGTCAGGGGACTATTTGGACCCAATCCATCAAATCCCCATTTACAGTCTCTATGGCGCGCAGCGGCGACCCACCGACGAGATGCTCGAGGGGATTGATCGCTTGGTTTTCGATCTCCAAGACATTGGCTGCCGAATCTATACGTTTCTCACCACCCTGCATTACCTGGTTGAAGCGGCTGCCGAGCGAGATCTGTCCATCTGGATTCTAGATCGACCGAACCCTGCGGGGCGCCAGATAGACGGCTTGGCGCTCGAGCCTGGACACGAGAGCTTTGTTGGCACGGCGCCTATTCCAACTGCACACGGCTTAACGTTAGGCGAAATGGCACACTGGCTGAATGATCGATTCACGCTACACGCAAACATTCGTACCATCGCCATGCGGGGCTATAATCTTTCCAGCTGGGTCTCTAACGCCTGGCCCGCGACTCAGCCTTGGGTGAACCCGAGCCCGAATGCCTCGAGCCTGAACATGACTCGGCATTTCGCTGGCACTGTGTTGCTCGAGGGTACTGAGCTCTCAGAGGGGCGAGGCACCACAACCCCTCTTGAACTTGTTGGTGCGCCGGGACTTGATAGCCTCAAACTCAGCCAAGCGCTACATGAAAAGGCCACCTTTGCGCTGGGCGGGACCTTAATCAGGCCCTGCCATTTTGAACCGACGTTCCATAAGCACGTCGGCGCATTGTGCGAGGGATTACAGCTTCACACGGATCATCCAGGCTACGCGCCGCAGCATCATCTGCCCTATTCGCTCATGGCCATTGCCCTAAAGCACCTGAGCAACAATATCGGTGGCCCTCTGTGGCGATACCACGAGTACGAGTACGCACTCAATCGTACACCCATTGATGTGATCGCTGGCACGCAACGATTGCGCGAATGGGTAGAAAACCCAGATCAAAATGTCGATGAACTGATCGAATGGATCGAGCTTGATCGTCGAGAATGGGAGGCAGAGCGAGCGCCCTATCTCCTTTATGGTGCGCCGCCTTTGGCGTCCATTACCTTGGAACGCTAGGCTCGCTAGATGTCGCGGAGCGCGTGTAGGGCGCCAGCACCCGCATCACCGTGGCTATGGTAGGATGGCGGCGCCTCGTTAACCCGCCAGTGGAGACTCTCATGACCAATGCTCATAAAATCGCGATTCTGGAGGGCGACGCCATCGGGCCAGAGATTATGCGTCAGGCACTTCGAGTCTTTGCAACGCTCGAGCAACACCGAGATGTTACCTTCGAACTTATTCACGCGCCCTTTGGCGCGCAGGCTTACTTCGATCACGGACAAGCCTTCCCAAAGGAAACAAAAGCCATTTGCGACTCGGCCGATGCCATTTTGAAAGGCCCAGTAGGCCTCAGCTATGAAGAATCAAAAAAAATTCCAGTGGAAGAACAAGCCGAGCGAGGCGCGATTCTGCCTCTCCGTGCTCGATTCGAGACCTTTGCCAACTTCCGGCCCATTTACCTCAGCAAGGACATGGCCCATTTTTCACCGCTGAAGCCTGAAATCATTCGGGATGGCATCGATATCCTGTTAATTCGAGAGCTGGTCGGCGGGCTCTATTTCGGCGAGAAAGACCGCGGCGTTAATGCGGATGGCTTGCGCTACGTTCACGAAACCCTTGCCTACGATGAGCGACAGATCGAACGCGTGGTGCGTGTCGCCTTCGAGCAGGCGCGTGCGAGACGCGGAAAGCTGCACAACATTCACAAAAGTAATGTCCTGATGTCGAGCGTGCTCTGGAACGAAGTCTTCGAAGAAGTCCAAGCCGACTACCCAGATGTCGAAGTGCATCACCAATTGGTCGACGCGGCGGCGACCGCACTGTGCCTCAATCCAGCCCAATTTGATGTCATGGTCATGGAGAACATGTTTGGCGACATTTTGTCTGACCAAGGGGGCGGGATTCTTGGTTCGCTCGGGCTCATGCCTTCCGCGTGTTTGGGACCTGAGAAGGCTTACTACGAACCCAGCCATGGATCTGCCCCTGATATCGCTGGCAAAAATATAGCGAATCCCTATTCCATGATTGGATCGGTCGCGATGATGCTGGATATGAGTTTCAATATGAAAGAAGAAGCGAGTCTCGTCTGGGACGCCATGACTGAGGTGTTCGAATCGGGTGTGACGACAGCTGATTTGAAAGGCGTGGGTGATTCAGCGAGGACAGTGGGCACCGATACTTTCGGCGACTTGGTGATTGAGGCGCTGGAGCGCAAATTAGCCGCGAATTGATTGCGCAGCTGTAACAAAGACTGTGGTTGACCCTGTTCTAGATGGGCTTCGCAAAAACCACCCTTTTCGCTGGAATCAACGTCAAAACCAGAGGGCAGCTTTTCCTAGGGATTAAAGCGCCCTGGACGCTACAGCGATGGCAGTGTTTGGATAACACTCGCGATCATCACAAGCACGCACAGCCAACCCAAACCAATAAAGCCCCACATGACCAGCGGTTGCTCAAACAGGTCGCCTAGGATGTTGACGATTGAATCCACAAAGAGGAATTTCAAAATTTTCATGGTGCTTTCCCAAATTTTTGTGAGCCTCAACAGCTAGACCACAGCCATGGCCGTCACTCTGCCGCGGGCGATTAGCGCTTAACACTCAGGCTCCTGCCTTCCGCCGGGCGCGAGTATACCGGGTTCTCAATCGACTTCACACCGCACTTAGCTGTCGATGCCAAACATTTGGGTTGCTCGGCGCTCAGGCATTCGAGGTCTCGCCGCCGCAACTTTAAATGCGTCACTATCCGAAGCGATTTTTTCGTAAATAGCGAGCACATCGATCGTTTCATTGAATTGGACGCGTTTTGAAAACACTGTGACCGGGAAAACGAAATTGTCGGATTCTTTCCACCGGAGCGCCTTACTCGCGCCCAACTCATCCTCATACATCACCCAGTGGAGTCCGTGCTGCTCAACCAATACATCGCCGAACACCACACCCAGCGCCTGCCACGTCTCAACATCACTCGATCGTATCGCCTCTCGATCCACTAAGGTTTGAAAGCGCTTCAAGTCAGTTTCATCGAGCAACAGTTGCGTGGTCCCGATGTAGCGAGCCAATAGATCCTTGATGTTGCGCCTTGAGCGATCGAAGATGAATCGCTGCCCCACCGAGGGCGAGGAGACCTTAAATGGCGATTCTTCAATCTCAAATTCATAGTCTTCCAGTGCCTCCGGTGAAATTTGAATCACCGATGGCTCCGTCTCACCCTGGGCACTGACCTGTGCAAAGCAAACCAGCAACCCGAATAAGAAACGTCGTATCATTTGCATTCTCTGAGTTCCAACCGCCCTAGGGCGAACCATTCTAAATCAAAGCGCGCCCTTCATAGACCATGACGCACATCAACATTCGAGACCTGATTCATTCGCTTCATGATCACCCATCGTCCGGCTACTTTAGTCTCGCCGGCGGCGGCGTCAGTGGCCTTCATCTCTTGCTCTCAGTGGCCGGTGCGTCACGAACCCTGCTGGGTGCCGATGTCCCGTACAGCCGAAAGGCCTTAACCGATCAGCTCGGCGGCCTCGTTGCAGGGGCTTGCAGTGAGGAAACCGCGGCCGCTATGGCAGCTTACGCTTTCGAAAAAGCGCGCGGCCTAACCGATGCTCTGGCCTCAGAACCTTTTGGGCTCTCATGTACTGCCGCGCTTGCAACCAACCGGACACGGCAGGGGCAAGATCGGGCACACCTGGCCCTGCAGAATGCAAAGGGTTTTTATGCTCGATCGATTCTCTTTTCTAAAGCATTCTCCCGGGAAGAGCAGGAAACTGCGCTTGGCGAGTCGTTGATCCATTTTCTTGCATCGATCCTATTTGATACCGACTACCCAACTCAATTCTCAGACGTGATCCTTCAGTCCAAAGATCATTCCTTTCGTGCGCCCGCCTCTTGGCAAGCTTTGGTCCAATGTGAGATCCAAAAAGTGGAGAGCGAAAGCCCAGTTCGGGCGCTCCTGCCGGGCGCATTCAACCCCATCCATCAGGGCCACCAAGACATGGCGGCACTTGCAGCAGAGCGATTGGGCGGCCCAGTGCATTTTGAGCTCTCGATCACCAATGTGGACAAGCCACCTTTAAGCTATTGGCACTTGCACCGCCGAGTGGAAGCCCTCAGAGCCTGTGGGTCCTACGTGATCACGCGGGCGCCGACGTTCCGTGAAAAAGCAGCGCTCTTTCCGGGCGCGTGCTTTGTCGTGGGCGCCGATACGCTCATTAGAATCGACGATGACAAATACTATGCGAGCCGACACGATCGACTGGAGGCGATCGCTGCCATCGCAGCGTACGGTTGCCGATTTCTCGTCTTCGGCCGAATGATCGATGGCCAATTTCAAACTTTGGCGGAACTCAAGGTGTCGGATTCACTGCTAGCGCTCTGCGAAGGTATTGATGAAAAGGCATTTCGCAGGGACATTACATCGAGCGCCCTGCGCGCTCAAAAAGACTAGCAACTTGGCATGCACCCTTTTCTGGACCATCCGCGACCCATTGTTTTCGCTCATCGTGGCTGCCACGAGAGCGGGCCAGAGAACACATTTGAGGCTTTCGAGGGCGCGGTGTCAGCTGGCGTTAGCTACCTAGAAACGGATGTTCATCTCAGCCTTGATGGTGAATTGGTGGCATTCCACGATGCGTCATTGCTACGACTCACTGGTTGTGATCAACGCATCGATGCCATGAATTTTCGCGACATCGCAGCGATCCGTCTTGATCATGACGGCCGAATTCCCAGACTCGCTGATCTGCTTGATGCATTTCCAAACGCCAAGTTCAATATCGACTTGAAGAGTGATGAGACCGTAGCCCCCTTCATAAAGCTTGCAACGACATCTCCTATCGCGCATCGCATCTGCATCGGATCGTTCTCAGATCAACGGACAGCCGCCGCAAAAGCGGCCGTGCCAGACCTTTGCACCTCGCTTGGCCCAAAGGGCATGCGTCGAGCACTTGCCGCGATTTACCTGGGTTTGCCGCTTGACCTGCCTGCAGACTGTGCCCAAATTCCACCCCGAGTGGGTCCGATACGGCTTGCTACCACAAGCCTGATCAAAGGTCTTGCGAGGCGCGGCTTGCAGACTCACTACTGGACTATCAATGACGTTGAGGGGATGGATCGTCTAATCGACCTTGGCGCTGATGGCATCATGACAGACAAGCCCCGCCAATTGATTGAGCGCCTAAAAGCTCGTAACCAATGGGCGGCCTGACCGTTAAGCTCGAACAGCTTCCGCCGAATCCGCAAGACATCCATCTCAGAGCTCCCGGATGAATCAGGCACTCATACCGACCTGATCGACAAAACATCTTGGCGCAAGACCCAGTCATGAGGTCATTGCGCCCTTAATCAAATCCGCTACCCAAGGAGTCCGCTGTTGCTGTTTTAGATCTGCCTTACGAATTATCGCTTCTTTCTTAACGGGTCTGTCTTAAGGCTGATCGCTGACGGCCTCTGTCTTGAGGCTTCTAGCTTATGAATCAGGGCTTATGAATAAGGGCTTACGAATCAGGGCTTATGGATTAGGGCTTGGGGCGCTTAGCCTGCAGCTTGTGGCCCTGGGCCTTTGGCCCTTGGCCTTTCGCTTGCAGTTCATGAGAAACCA
>Ga0255759_10002662_pt1 | contig 15834 bp, 14 predicted proteins | sample 101ome_20_FD_179959 | JGI IMG/M metagenome (GOLD analysis project Ga0255759, IMG submission 179959) | Coastal salt marsh microbial communities from the Groves Creek Marsh, Skidaway Island, Georgia - 101404AT metaG (version 2) | ecosystem: Environmental > Aquatic > Marine > Intertidal zone >...
GTCCAGTGTCGAACTGTTAATATTCTCCAGGGCCCTGCCAGACAACACTGGGTGGGTGCAGTAGGCGATCACGCGTTTCGCACCATTGTCTTTCAGCGCGTTAGCCGCAGCGCAGAGTGTGCCTGCAGTATCGACCATATCGTCGACCATGATGCATGTTCTGTCCTGCACGTCGCCAATAATGTGCATCACCTCAGCCGCATTAGCCTCCGGCCGCCGTTTATCGATGATGGCGAGATCCGCATCATCCAACTGCTTGGCCATTGCCCTGGCCCTGACAACTCCCCCGACGTCCGGGGAGACAATCATCATATCCTCGTAATTCCGTCTCTCAATATCCAGCAATAACACCGGCGATGCGTAAATATTGTCTACCGGGATCTCAAAAAAACCCTGGATCTGGTCAGCATGCAGATCAAGCGTCAGGACCCGATCGATCCCTGCGCTCTGCAGCATGTTGGCAACGACTTTCGCCGTAATCGGCACCCGCGCTGATCGCACCCGCCGGTCCTGCCGGGCGTACCCAAAGTAGGGAATCACAGCCGTCACCCGACGCGCTGACGCGCGTTGCAGGCAGTCTGCGACAACCATTAGTTCCATCAGGTTATCGTTGGTGGGTGCACAGGTCGGCTGGATCACGAAGACGTCTTTTCCACGCACATTCTCGTGAATTTCTACAGCGATTTCGCCGTCACTGAAGCGACCGACGTCAGCCGCACCCAGTTCCATTCGCAGCCGGTCGACGACTCTGACAGCCAGGTCACGATGGGCGTTGCCCGAGAAAATCTTCAGTTCAGCCACTATTTTCGTCCAGTCGCGAGGCAGGGATATGGCTGGGGTGGCAGGACTCGAACCTGCGCAATGACGGGATCAAAACCCGTTGCCTTACCAACTTGGCGACACCCCAACAAATAAAGCTGTTTCTGCCCTGTGCGGGGCGACTATTCTAACAAGACCACCCGAGCAGCACCATTGGGCCCGTGAAAAAAGGGCGCTATTGTGCTCATCGAGGTGACTGAAGTCAAATCCAGATTGGCCGTGATTTCAGCCCTGCCAGGACCATTGCCTGACCTTGAGCCGAAGCCGCACCTCGGGGTGCTCAAGCAGCATCTGACGAGGACCTTCTGCGTCAATCTGCTGGACAGTAAATACCCAGTCACCATTGCGGACACCGGCGGCTGGCACGGGTGTGCGCGCCGCATCCTCCCAGCCACGCACCCACCAGACAAGGGAATGCCAGGGCAGCTGCAACGCACCGAGGCCCGTTGTCATCAGTTCATCACCGGGCCGATAACGAGAGATTTCATCGCCGGTATCAACGATAACTTCATCGGGGCCCGCTGCGATTGTCGCCACACCAACCCCCAGCGGCCCAGACAGCCGGATATCACTCTGATCATCGGTCTGATTCCAGGCGATGCCCAGGACCCGGGAAGCAGCAGGAGTCTGCAGCACCAGTTTGCCGGTCATGCGCCAGCTCTCAGCGGGCGCGTTCTTCGCCTGCCGGACTGACGTACAGGCCGCCAGCACCAGTGTCAGACCCAGGATCAGGCAGAGCCGGCTCAATTAGTCTTCCCGGAACCGGCGCATAACGTCCTGCAGGATCTCGCTTTCGGGTGCAAGCTCCAGCGCCTTGTTCCAGACTTCCAGGGCTTCAGTTTTCTCACCTGTTATCCAAAGTACTTCCCCCAGGTGGGCCGCAACCTCATCGTTCTGGAACAGCGAGAGAGCCCGCCGCAGGTAGTCAATGGCAACCTCGTAATTCTTCAGGCGGTACTGGACCCAGCCCATGCTGTCGATGAACGCCGGCTCATCCGGTTTCAGCGCGAGCGCTTTCTCAATCAACAGCAGCGCCTCCGCGTGCCGGCCAGTCCGGTCTGTTAGGGTATAACCCAGCGCGTTCAGGGCATCCGCATTTTCCGGGTCGATCTCGAGGATTCGACGCAGGTCGTACTCGAGGACATCGAGTCGATCAAAGCGCTCGCCGGTCATTGCGCGAAAATACAGCAGGTCAATATTTTCGGGCTGGTCCACCAGAACCTCGGCCAGGAACGCCAGCACCTCCTGCTCCAGGCCACGATCTGACAGCAGCTGGGCTTCGATCATCACCAGCTGCATGGCATGCTCGGCGTGATTGGTGCGGACGCGATCGAGGTGAGCCCGCGCCTCTTCCAACTGACCGTCGTCAACCAGCAGCGCAGCAATACGCGCCTGCGCCGGCAGAAACTCGTAACCCGTGCCAACCTGCCGGTATTCTTTCAAAGCTGTCGCGGCGTCAGAGGCCCGCTCGGCAATGCCGCCCAGGTAATAATGAGCTTCACCAGCGCGACGATTCCAACGTACCATGCGCTCAAAATAACGCTTGGCCTCGACGTCGTCTTCCTGCTGCAGCGCGATCAAAGCCAGTGCAAACAGGACATCGCCATCATTCGGCGCTTGCTCGAGCACCTGCAGGTAAGCTTCGCGTGCCGCTGTCATCTCGTTGCGCTCAAACAGCATTCGACCCAGGATCAGCCGCAGACGACGATTCTCCGGCTGTGCGGTGACCGCTTCGCGCATGTAGGCGAGCGCTTCATCTCGACGCTCAAGCTTGTCGAGCAGGCTCATTTTCAGCACGATCAGGTTGGCTTCATCACTGTTCAACAGCAGCGCCTCGGCCAGGGCCAGGGATTCTTCATTACGCCCCGACTGTTCGAACAAAATCGCCTGGGCAAACTTCAGCTGCTCATCATCTGGATGACGCTGCACCATCTGGCTGACAACCGCCAGCAGTGATGCGCGTTCGTCAGCAGGCAGGTTGGCGGCACGGTAAGCAAACACTTCGAACCTGGCCAGGCCGCCAAGTTGCTTGACCGCCTCCATGTGCTCGATGGCTGCTGTCAGATCACCCTCGCGCAACAGGAGATCGACGGCGTAACGGTGCGCATCAATATTGTCCGGGTCCGCGGCTGTCCAGATTTCCAGGGTCTGGCGCGCGATATCATCATTTTTCAAGTACAGCGCGAGCCGGGTTGCACGCGCGGCAACACCAGGGTCGCCAGTCTCCCGCGCGGCATACAGATATTTCTCCAGCGCCACATCGTAGCGGGAGCGATAGCCGGCAATTTCAGCCACCAGCAGTTGGTAGAGCGAATCGCCCTCGAACGGCGCAACAGGGTAGTCCTCGGGCTTGAGAACTTTTGGCTCAGGCGCAATCGGTTCAGGTTGAGCCGCCACCGACTCAGCAGCTGGCGCGTCAGCATCGGCGTCGGGTTTGACAGTCGCGCAGCCGCTGAGGGTTAGCAGCAGCGCAGCTGCAAGGCATCGGCCCTGGCGGAAGACGCCTGCGTTTTTCATTTCTCTCAAGTGAATTTCGCCTTATAAATCACCGCATTACGGTGTATTCGGAATGTTAAGCAACGTACAATGACCCCCGAAGGCTCAGGCCAACCGGACCGATCACACAGTTTAGTGCAACTGGCGCAGCCAGTGGTTCATTTTACTACACTGGAAACCCATGAATCTGCTCATTGTCGGCATAAATCATACCTCCGCTCCCGTGGAAATGCGGGAGCAGGTCGCTTTTACCCCGGAGCAGCTCGTCGATGCACTAAAGGATCTGGCTCACCATGCCACTCTGTCAGAAGTCGCCATCCTCTCCACCTGTAACAGAACGGAAGTCATCGCAACTTCACACAGTATTGATACGCAGGCCATCGTTAACTGGCTTGCCGACTACCATGGTCTGAACGTGACCGATCTCAGCCCCAATATCTATGAAAAATTGAACAAAGACGGCGCGCTGCACGCTGTCAGGGTTGCCTGCGGCCTCGACTCTATGGTGATTGGTGAGCCCCAGATCCTCGGCCAGGTAAAGGAAGCTTACGAACACGCCAGGCGGATCGGCACCCTTGGCACAGAATTGCAGCATCTCTCACAAACCACATTCCGCATCGCCAAGCGAGTCCGGACGGAAACCAGCATTGGTGAGAATTCCGTCTCGGTCGCGTCGACGGCTGTGACCCTGGCCGGACGTTTGTTCAGCGATCTGCCCGCCTGTCACATCCTGTTGATTGGCGCCGGCGATACCAGCGAACTGGTGGGACGGCACCTGCTCAGTGCAGGCATTAACCAGATCACCATCGCCAATCGAACGCTCGAAAATGCGCGCCGCCTTGCCCACGAGCTCGGTGGCACCGCGATCGACCTGCAGTCCATACCGGTAAAACTGCCGGAGGCGGACATCGTCATTGCCTCGACCGCAGCGCGCCTGCCTGTCCTCGGCAAAGGTGTGGTCGAGCGGGCGCTGAAGTCAAGGAAGCACCGACCTATCCTGATGGTCGACCTCGCCGTACCTCGCGATATCGAACCGGAAGTCGCGCAGTTGAGGGATATCTATCTCTACAGTGTCGATGATCTGCAGGAGATTATCGAAGCCAACCTGAGTGATCGCCTGCAGGCGGCCGATGCCGCAGAGCAGATTGTGACCGAAGAGGTTTCAGCTTACCGATCGCGACACGAATCCCGGCACGTGGATGCGACCATGGTGCGATTCCGGGCTTTGCACGAAAATATCAAACAGGACGAGCTCAACAAGGCGCTGTCACGGCTCGAACGCGGTGTTGATCCAGCCGAGGTAATGAGCCAGCTGGCCAATCAGTTGACTAACAAATTTCTCCACGCACCCAGTGCAGGGATCAGGGATGCCGCCAGCAACGGCAGCGATGAAAGGCTGGCCGCGATCCGGGATCTGTACGATTTGGACGACAAGCTTGAATAACTCTCTGCAACATAAACTTGACCAGCTACTCGATCGTTACGAGGAACTGGGCGCACTGCTTTCCGACAGCGACGTGATCGCCGACCAGAACAAGTTCCGTTCCCTGTCGAAGGAATATGCTGACATCGAACCCGTAGTGAATTGTTTTCGCCAGTACGATGATGAGCGCCAGCAGCTCGAAGACACGAAACAAATGTTGAATGACCCGGACCCCGAGATCCGTGAAATGGCCGAGATGGAAGTTGAATCCCTTGAGGCCAGCCAGGTTGAACTGGATGCGACGTTGCAGAAACTGCTGCTGCCGAAGGATCCGCATGATGCCAACAACGTCTTCCTCGAAATCCGGGCCGGCACTGGCGGCGACGAAGCAGCGATATTCGCGGGCGACCTGTTCCGGATGTACAGCCGCTACGCTGAGACCCAAAAATGGAAGATCGAGGTGCTGAATGAGCGGCCGGGTGAGCACGGCGGCTTCAAGGAAATCATCGCCCGACTCGATGGCCGCGACGCTTACGGCAAGATGAAATTTGAATCGGGTGCCCACAGGGTTCAGCGAGTGCCGCAGACTGAATCTCAGGGCCGTATCCATACCTCTGCCTGCACCGTAGCGGTGCTGCCGGAGCTCGATGACATCGAGGAAATCGATATCGACAAGAATGACCTGCGAGTCGATACCTATCGCGCCTCAGGTGCCGGCGGGCAGCACGTCAACAAAACGGATTCGGCAGTGCGCCTGACCCACCTGCCAACCGGCATCGTCGTCGAGTGCCAGGACGAGCGGTCGCAGCACAAAAACAAGGCCCGGGCCATGAGCCTGCTGCAGGCCAAGCTGCTCGACAAGGCCCAGACCGAGCAAGCCAATGAGCAGGCCGCGACTCGACGCAACCTGGTGGGCAGTGGCGACCGGTCAGAGAAAATCCGGACCTACAACTTCCCCGATGGCCGCGTGACCGACCACCGCATCAATCTCACCCTGCATCGCCTGGCGCAGATCATGACCGGTGAACTTGATCCTATCATTGACCAGCTGATCATCGAGCACCAGGCGGATCAGCTTGCAGCCTTGAGCCAGGGAGAACAGCCTTGAGCCAGAGAAAACAGCCTTGAGCCAAGATGGTTGATGCCAGCCGGCTCATCAGTCAGCTGCTGGCAGATGGCACCCAACGCATTGAGCCTGTCTCCGATTCGCCCCTGCTCGACTGTCAGCTCCTGATCTGTCACATCATCGGCAAGGGGCGTGAATGGCTCTACAGCCACGCTGACGAGACACTGGCCGAATCCCAGGCAGAAACTTATGCAACGCTACTGGCGCGACGTGAGCGCGGTGAGCCGCTGGCTTACATCACGGGTTCACGGCACTTCTGGCGTCGGGACTTTCGCGTCACACCAGCGACCCTGATCCCGCGGCCGGCGACCGAGCTGCTCGTCGAGACCATTCTTGCGCGCCGTGGTAAGGCAGCATTGCAGGTCCTGGATCTCGGCACAGGGTCCGGCGCAATCGCGATCAGTCTCGCAGCAGAACGCTCTGCCTGGTCCGTGACCGCCGTCGACCGAAGCGCAGCAGCACTGGTCGTTGCCGCAGGCAACGCTGTCGATCTCAACAACATCCGGTTCTGCCAGGGCCACTGGTGCGACGGCCTGGCGCGCGACAGGTTCGACATCATCGTCAGCAATCCGCCTTATGTCGCAAACGCAGACCCACACCTCAAGGCCCTCACTTTTGAGCCACAAGACGCGCTGCAGGCTGGCATGGACGGACTCGACTGCGTGCGGGAGATTGTCCAGCCGGGTTATGATTGCCTCAGGAGCAACGGCCTGCTAATGATTGAACACGGCTATGACCAGCAGGCAGAGGTTGCACAACTGTTTGCTGACGCAGGCTTCTCCAGCATCGAGTGCCTGACCGACCTGGGCAGCGTACCGCGCGCTGTTCTCGGACTGAAACACGCATGAGCATGAACGACGACCAGTTAATGCGCTACGCCCGGCACATCATGTTGCCGGACATAGACATTGCAGGACAGGAAAGATTGCTCGCAGCCAAGGTGCTGGTCGTTGGTGTTGGCGGACTTGGCAGCCCGGTCGCGCTCTACCTCGCCGCCTCGGGCATCGGCAGTCTGACACTCGCTGATCTCGATGAGGTCGAGCTGTCAAACCTGCAGCGCCAGATCGTGCACACCACTGGCAACCTGGGCCAACCGAAACCTGAATCCGCGCGGCAAACCCTCGCGCAGATCAACCCCGACGTCGAGGTTCGCACCATTTGCGAGCGGATGACACTCGAGCAACTCGAAACAGAAACCGAACGCGCTGATGTGGTCGTCGACTGCACTGACAATTTCGAAGTGCGCTATGCGATCAACAGTGCCTGCGTCAAAACAGGCACCCCGCTGGTGTCTGGCGCCGCTGTGCGACTCGAGGGCCAGCTCATGGTGATTGATCCGAGACAGTCAGACAAACCCTGCTATCGATGCCTGTATGACAACGCCGGGGAGACCGAGCTGAATTGCGCCACGACCGGAATTGCGGCACCGGTTGTCGGTGCCATCGGCACACTGCAGGCACTGGAGACGCTGAAGCTGATCATCGGCCTGGGTGAAACGCTGGCAGGCTACCTGCTGACCTTCGATGCGAAATACATGGACTGGCGCAAACTGAAGTTACCGAAGAATCCCGAGTGCGCAACCTGTAGTGCTAGAACTGACCACGGGCCTGAAGATCAGCGTGGTAGCTTGACCTGACCAGGGGCGCACTCGCCACCTGGTGAAAGCCCAGGGACTCGGCTGTCTGTTTCAGCTCTTCAAATTCATCGGGATGAACGAATCGCTCTACCGCCAGGTGATCGCGGCTGGGCTGGAGATACTGTCCGAGGGTCAACATCTCAACGTCGTGAGCGCGCAGATCCTGCATGACTTCGACAACTTCGTCATTGGCTTCGCCAAGACCCAGCATCAGGCCAGACTTGGTTGGCACCTCAGGGTTGAGCGCCTTGAATTCCTTCAACAACCTGAGTGACCAGGCATAGTCGGCGCCGGGTCTGGCCTTCTTGTAGAGACGCGGCACGGTTTCAAGATTGTGGTTAAAAACGTCTGGTGGCACGGCTGTCAGTGTCGAGAGAGCGACTTCCATGCGGCCACGAAAATCCGGCACCAGCACTTCTATCGTCGTCGCCGGCATGCGCTGCCGGACAGCCTCGATACAGGCGGCAAAATGGCCAGCCCCACTATCTTTCAGATCGTCTCGATCAACCGACGTGATCACCACGTACTTCAGTGCCATCTCTTCAATCGCTTCTGCCAGCTGCACCGGTTCATCGACATCAAGTGCCTTGGGTGCACCGTGGGCGACATCACAGAAAGGACAACGGCGCGTGCAGATTTCTCCCATAATCATAAAGGTCGCAGTGCCGTGGGAGAAACACTCGCCGATGTTGGGGCAGGTCGCTTCCTCGCAGACCGAGGCCAGCTTACGCCGCCGCAGAATTGACTTGATGCGACTGATCTCCGGGTTCGACGGCATCCGGACCCTGATCCAGTCGGGCTTGCGCGGCAGCGTTTCGGTGGGAATGACCTTGATTGGGATGCGCCGCACTTTATCTGCGCCGCGCAGCTTCTCGCCCGGTCTCATCCGGTTCTTGTCAGCCATTGATTACCTTTATACCCTGCTGTGTTGCTTCCTGTTTCAGGACGCCACCTGTCGGAGCAGCGCATCATACCCGAATTCAACGCCGATTATCTCTGCCAGCCGCACCCTGACTTCATCTATGCTGAGTGTGATCCCGAGTCGCTTTAAGTCGGTCACTTCCAGCCCTTCAAAACCACAGGGGTTAATCCCCTCGAACGGTGTCAGATCCATGTCGACGTTGAGGCTGAGACCGTGGTAACTCCTGCCGCGGCGAACCCGTAGGCCCAGCGCTGCCACTTTCCTGCCTTCAACGTATACGCCCGGCGCCTTACTTCTGGTCATGCCGATCACGCCTTCAGATGCCAGCAGACTGATCACGGATCGTTCAATGCCCGTCACCAGCTGGCGCACGCCAATACCGAGACGTTTGATATCCACCATAAGGTAGCCAACCAGCTGCCCCGGGCCGTGATAGGTCACCTGCCCGCCCCGATCTGTGTGCACGACAGGAATCTCGCCCGGCAATAACACGTGTTCTGCCTTGCCAGCCTGGCCCAGGGTATAAATCGGTGGATGTTCGAGCAGCCAGAGTTCATCCAGGGTATCGACATCGCGCTCATCTGTGAACTGCCGCATCTGCTGCCAGGTCGCGTCAAATGGCAGGGTCTGCAGCTCGCGGACGACAAGATTTTCCTGCATGGTTCAAAGGACGAGCCGAACGGACTCAATCTCCTTCAATTCTGCAAACAGCGCATGGATCTGCGCTTCACTCTCGGCCACCAGCATGAAAGAAATGGAAACAAAATTACCCTTGCGGGACGTTTTCTGCGAAACCTTGGCCGGCGTGATAGTCGGGTCATGCTTTGCCACCACCTCGAACACCTCATCGTGCAGGTTCGCACGCACATCACCCACCACCTTGATCGGGTAATCGCAGGGGTAGGTAATCTTGGGCGGTTCTTCAGACACGTTCGGTTCCAAATCAGAGAGCAAGGGGGTCGCCGCCGGTCAGCTTGAGAAAGAACAGCATGATGGTATCCCAGAGTGCAGCGAAGAAACCGGCTTCTTGCACCCCGTTTAGTGCGACCAGCGGTACCAGGATCTCCTTGCCGTCTGACAGCGTCACTTTGAGTTCGCCCAGCGCCTCACCCTGGTCGAACGGAGCATGCACTTCATCGACGACAGTGACTGCGGCCTCCATGTCATCACGCGAACCCCTTGGAATCGTCAGTACCATGTCCTCCTCGATCCCCAGGCGAATGGATTCATGTTTGCCGCCCCAGACACGCACCTGCTTCAACGACTCATCAGCCTGATAGAGTGCTGCGGTCTCAAAATAGCGAAAACCGTAGGTCAGTAATTTCTGACTTTCAACAGCCCGGGTTTCTTCACCGGAAGTGCCCATCACCACGGAGATCAGGCGCATGTCGTCACGCAGCGCAGACGCCACGAGGCAATAACCCGCTGCATCAGTGTGACCGGTTTTGACGCCATCGACTGAAGAATCGCGCATCAACAGTTTGTTGCGGTTGGCCTGGGTAATATTGTTGTAGGTAAAGGAGCGCTCAGAATACATCTTGTAGTGCTCAGGAAAATCGTTGATGAGCGAAACCGTCAACTTCGACAAGTCGGCAGACGTCGTGTAGTGGTTCTCGTCCGGCCAGCCGGTCGCGTTCACAAAGTTTGTATTGTTCATACCCAGACTGGCAGCATACTGGTTCATGACGTCGGCAAACGCTTCTTCACTGCCCGCAATATGCTCAGCCAGGGCAACGCTGGCATCATTGCCAGACTGAATGATCATGCCTCGCAGCAGATCTTCAAGCCGGACTTCTGTGCCTTCCTGTATAAACATGCGGGAACCACCCATGCGCCATGCCTTGACACTGATCCGGACCCTGTCCTCACGCGAAATCGTGCCTCGCTTGATTTCCTGAGCGGCAACGTAGCTGGTCATGAGTTTGGTCAGGCTTGCCGGCGGCAGACGCTGCTCGGCGTTGAACTCCACCAGCGGCTCGCCGGTTTTTGCATCAATCAGCAGGTACCCGGTAGCGGCCAGCTGTGGCGGCGAGGGGATGATAACCGGCGCGGCACTGGTCCAGCTAGTGAGTGATACCAACAAAAGCGCCACACAACCTTTCAGCCTAGTGCTTGAAAACAACATGATTCTCCTTCGTGACACCTGTTGATCGTAGTCTATTCATGGTCGTCTATTGATGGTCGATAGCAACCCGCACTGGGTCGCCGAGATTCCTGTCACGAATCCGCTCCTCGACCACCAGTTCCTCTTCCAGCGACTCGATCGGACCTACCCAGATCTTATAGAGCAGCGTCGCATCGGCTTGCTCACTGGACAGAATTCTAACCTGCACACCCACCGGAAGTGCATCCCTGACGAGCTGCATCTGCTGCTCCGCACCCGCGCGCTGGCGGAATGCACCCGTCTGCAGATAGTAGATCTCTTTTGGGGAGGCCTGTATCAGATCGGGATAATTAACTTCATCCAGCGCCTCAACCACAACCGCTGCGGTACCCTTAGTCTCAAAACCCAGGGCCCGGGCAGCACCATAGGACAGATCGATCAGCCTGTCATCGTGGAATGGTCCTCGATCATTGACCCTCAGGACGATACTCCTGCCATTGTCTAGATTAGTCACCTTGACTGTCGTCGGCAGGGGCAGGGCCTTGTGGGCCGCGGTCATTTTGTACATGTCGTAAACTTCGCCCATCGCTGTCAGGCGCCCGTGAAACTTTCGGCCATACCAGGAAGCGATACCGATTTCGAGATAACCCAGCGAGCTCGGCAGTGTCCGGTATATTTTGCCAAACACCTCATACTCACCGGCGCCAGGCTTCGGCTTAGCGGCTGCCGGCACAGACGCGGGCTGTTGCTGTGTATCGACAGTGACAGCGCATCCTGCCAGCGCGGCACAGTAAAACAGTAGAATCAGACTGGAACGCGTCAACAAAATGGAGAACCTGTGAGCTGGCGTCTTGCCCCTGCCACTGTCACTGGTTCGCAATCGTGGCCCTGCCCTGCTTCAGGTCTTCACTGAGCTGGTAGACCGCCATCGCATAAAGTTTTGAGTGGTTGTAACGGGTAATCACATAGAAGTTCTTCAGGCCCAGCCAGTACTCATCGCCGGCCTTGCCGACCAGTCGCATCGGTGAAACCACCTCGCTGCCAGCCAGGCTCGCTTCTGACAGACCCAGGTCGCGCAGCTCAGACATAGAGCGGGAAGGTTTGAGTGACTCGTTGAAAATATCAGCCGGCACACCGCGAGTGGCAGTCGATGCCACTGACAGGGTGATATCCCTGTCACGTTGCCAGCCGTGTTCAGCGAGGTAGTTGGCCACGCTGCCAATCGCATCCACAGGGTTGTTCCAGATATCGCGGAAGCCATCATCATCGAAATCAACGGCATAATGACGATAGCTGCTCGGAATGAACTGGCCGAGGCCCATAGCGCCGGCATAGGACCCCTTCAGCTCTGTAATCATCTGTTTCTCCTCACGCGCCAGCAGGATCAGCTGTTTCAGCTCACCCCGGAAAAACCTGGCGCGCGGTGGATAATCGAATGACAGAGTGGCGAGCGCATCTAGCACGCGATAGTTGCCCGTGATCCGGCCATACATGGTTTCCACCCCGATGATCGCCGTGATGATGACCGGGGGTACACCGTAAACCCGGCTCGCTTTTTCCAGTGCCTCCCGGTTCGCGTGCATGAACTCAAGCCCGGCCCGAACGCGTTTCTCAGTCAGGAATATATCCTGGTACCTGGACCAGTTCAGAACGCGTTCTGCCGGCCGGCTGATAGCGTCGATGATGGACTGCTTGTACTCGGCATGACGGAACACCGAGAGCAATTCTTTCTCTTTAAAGGAAGCTTCCTGCGCCAGCTCTTTGACAAACGCCTGCACATCGTCGCGGTCAGCATAGTCCACCTGCGCTGATGCAGACGTCACGCTCAGGCACGACACAAGCAAAAATAGAACAACACTACGATTCATCCGTCTCTCACAAGGTTATTCGGCGGTGAGTGTGGATCGACATCAGGATGCCAAACCCGGCAAACAACGTCAGGATTGATGTCCCGCCATAGCTCACCAATGGCAGCGGGACGCCAACAACCGGCAATATCCCGCTCACCATGCCGATATTAACAAACACGTACACGAAAAATGTGAAGGTGATACTGCCACATAGTAAACGGCCGAAGGTGTCCTGAGCCTGAACGGACAAGATGACACCGCGGCCAACCAGGAGGATATAAAGAATCAACAGCAACACCACGCCGGCCAGGCCCAGCTCCTCACCCAGCACGGCAATGATAAAGTCGGTCTGGGATTCGGGCAGAAAGTCCAGGTGCGACTGTGTGCCCTGAAACAGGCCTTTACCAAACAATCCACCCGAACCAATCGCCGTCTTAGACTGGATGATGTTCCAGCCAGCGCCGAGCGGATCACTCTCTGGATTCAGCAGCGTGAGGATCCGCTGACGCTGGTACTCACGCAGGCCGAAGTAGAATAAAGCCGGCGCTAACACCAGGCCAATACCAATGGCAGCGAACACCAGGCGCCACTGAATGCCGGCCAGCAGCAGTACAAACACCCCGGAGGCACCAATAATGATGGACGTGCCAAGATCAGGCTGCATCGCAATAAGCACCACCGGAATGCCAATAAACAAGAGCGACCAGAACACATGTCGTTTCTTCGGTGGCAGGTGACGATCGTGAAAGTACCAAGCCAGAATCAACGGCAGTACCAGTTTCATGATTTCCGAGGGCTGGAAATTCGTGACCCCCGGTATCCGCAACCAGCGGCGCGAGCCCTTAATTTCGAGGCCAAAGAAAAAGACAGCCACCAGCAACCCGATACCTGCGAGAAACATCCAGGGCGCGAGCCGACGATAAACAACGGGTGAAATCTGCGCTGCAATGATCATCGCTACGACACCCAGTACAAGCTTCACACTCTGCGCTATGACTGGCCCCGTCTGCTGCCCAACCGCGCTGTAGAGTATCAGCAGTCCATACAGCGAAATCGCTAGTAGCAGAAAGACCATGGGCAGGTCGAGATGAACGACATCACCCAGACCCGCCTTGCGCTGCGTTCTGAGGCCCTCGCCTGGCAGCTGCCGCACGAAGTCATGACTCATTCGTCACCGCCGCTGACTGCCGCAACCCGAGGTGATGTGCCCCCCAGCAGGTGATGGTCAATAATCGCTCGCGCCACCGGTGCTGCAACTTCGCTGCCGCCACCGCCATTTTCCAGCAGTACGGCAAGGGCAATCTGGGGTGCCTCTACCGGTGCAAAGGCGACGAACCAGGCGTGTTTGCGTTGCCGCTCATCAAGCAGTTCCTCGTCATAAAGCTCGCCTTGCTTGATCTCCACCACCTGCGCGGTCCCTGATTTACCGGCCATACGGTAGGGGATATCCTGGCCAATATAGGCCCAGGCCGTACCGTTCTCACCATACCCCTGGTTGCCCCGGTGCACGACCTTTTCCATCGAACCAATAATATAGTCCCAGACAGACTCTGGTATCAGTTCGATACTGTCGAGCCGGGGCACAGCAGAGAGCTCAGCCAGATCGCTGCCTGACTTCAACATTCGCGGTGCCACCCACTTGCCGCGGTTGGCCATTACCGTAATGGCCGTGGCCAGCTGCAGCGGCGTCACCAGCATGTCACCCTGACCGATACCGATATTCACCGTATCGCCAGGGTACCAAGGCAAGCCACGGGATTCTCTTTTCCACTCGCGGGTCGGCAGCAAGCCACCTTTTGCCTCAGGCAGATCCAGTGCCGTATTTGTGCCGAAGCCGAACAGCGCCAGATAATTGTCGATGCGGTCGATACCCATCCTCACGGCGAGCTCATAAAAGTAGACATTGCAGGAACGATAGATCGCTTTCTGCAGGTCGACGATACCGTGTCCGCCGGCCCCACTTGTGCGCCAGTTCCAGTCGCGATAGAGGCGCTCCTGACCCGGCAGCTGGTACCAGCCCGGATCATCAATCTTGAAGTCCATGCTGGTCTGGCCCGTCACAAGACCGGCCAGACCAATGATCGGCTTGATCGTTGAACCCGGCTGGTACTGCCCCTGAATCGCCCGATTAAACAACGGTACATCAATCGAATCACGCAAGGACGCGTAGGTCTTATGATCGATACCGGTTACGAACAGGTTAGGGTCGTAGCCAGGCTTACTGACCATGGCAAGGATACCTCCGGTCTCGGGCTCAATGGCAACCACGCTGCCGCGCCGGTCGCCCAGGGCAGCCACCGCTGCTTGCTGCAGGCTTGAATCGACATGCAGCATAAGATCCTTACCCGGCACCGGGAGATTGGATTCCAGCACCTTCATGATCCGGCCGCGGGCATCAGTTTCTACCTGCTGGTAGCCAACCTGACCCAGCAGATCTGCCTCATAGTACTTCTCGACACCAATCTTGCCCATATGGTCGATCCCGGAGTAAGCCACCGGGTCAAGCCGACGTGCATCGTTTTCATTGATGCGGCGGACGGAACCGACGGCATGCACCATGAGCTCACCCTTGGGGTAGCTGCGCACCAGGCGCGCCTCGACCTGGACGCCCGGCAGCCGGTGACGGTCGACGCTGATACGGGCGATTTCTTCCTGGCTCAGGCGGAACCGCAACGGCACGGATTCAAACGGGCGCTGGCGGCGCTTGATGCGCTTCTTGAAAGCATCGATATCACCAGGCTTCAGCTGAAGTATTGAATCCAGCGTCGCGAGAGTCGAGTCCATATCATCAACCCGCTCTGGTGTCAGGGTCAGGTTAAAGGACGGTGAGTTATCAGCCAGCAGCTCACCGTTCCGATCGTAGATCAAGCCACGCATCGGCGGCAGCGGCTGGACCTGGATCCGGTTGTTGTCAGACAAGGTCACATAGGTATCGTGCTCTACCACCTGCAGGTAGAAAAAGCGCGCAACCAGGACCAGCATCAACAGCACCAACAGGCCGAAACTCAACACGATCCGCTCAAAAAAGATGCGGCTCTCCCAGGTATGGTCTTTCAGCGCTAGTGGTTCAACCATGGTTTTCTCAGAATTCCTGCAACCTACTTATGGTAGGGGTGTCCTGCATTCACCATGAGAGCGCGATAAAGCTGTTCAGCCAGCATGACACGCACCAGGAAATGCGGAAATGTCAGATTCGACAGTGACCATTTATCGCTCGCAGCGCCAAGGCACTCAGGCGCTAACCCGTCAGGGCCGCCCACCAGGAACTGGAAGTGATTGGTTTCTCGACTCCAGTCCTGCAATTTTCCAGCTAACTCTTCGGTACTCCAGTTTTTTCCGCCCCGATCAAGGGCGATGATTCTGGCAGCGGGAGCAACTGCCGACAATAAGTGCCTGCCCTCTTCCGCTTTGTAGTTCTCAACTGAATTGGTTCTGCTCCGGTCCGCGGTTTTGATTTC
>Ga0255759_10002665_pt1 | contig 15830 bp, 11 predicted proteins | sample 101ome_20_FD_179959 | JGI IMG/M metagenome (GOLD analysis project Ga0255759, IMG submission 179959) | Coastal salt marsh microbial communities from the Groves Creek Marsh, Skidaway Island, Georgia - 101404AT metaG (version 2) | ecosystem: Environmental > Aquatic > Marine > Intertidal zone >...
AGCGGTTTTGCCAGACCCCGCTAGCCTGGGCCCCAGAACTCAGGGCAAGACCTGCATTGGCTGCCTGATGGACGGCATCAAAGACGGGCAACCCAAGCGTGTCTTCATTTATAATGTCAGTGATCACCAGTCTTGTTATCGCGAAGTCAATGCCCAGGCGGTTTCCTACACCACGGGTGTTCCGGCGATGATTGGTGCCAAGCAGATGCTGACGGGGCAGTGGCACAAACCAGGTGTTTTTAACATGGAGGAGCTTGATCCAGATCCTTTTATGAAGGACCTCAATGAGTTTGGCTTGCCCTGGAGGGTTCAGGAATTAGCCTGTGATGGCCCATCCCCGCTGCGATCCTAAAATCTAAATATGGCGCCAATTTTCAATGTGGCCTCAGTATCGCCCAACTTGAGTGACAAATCCTCGGCAAGGTAGTTCTGGTTGACCACAGCGTAGATTTTCGAACCTGGTTGATATTCCCAGATAAGCCGGCTGTTATAGCCCACCGACTCGGATAAACTGTCATACTGAATCAAATGAGCCCAGGTGAGGTTCGGGGTGAAGTTGAACAGAATACGCCCGGCACCCAGATGGGCGGTCGCTGATTGATTGAAGGCTTCAATCTGATTGAAGTCGTAGTCCAATCCCAAACTCATTCGCTTCCAAGGGTAATAGTTCAATCCAGTTCCAGATTGAAAGCGTGTGCCAGAATAAAAGCTCCCTACCGAGGTGTTGATATCTCCGGATATTTTTCGTCGACTGGCAAATTCAACCCCCACACGGACCGCGTCCCACCAATACTCACCTTCAGGGACGTTCAAACTGCCAAGGATCTCAAAAGGTTCCCGTGGTCCATCAAACTGACGGTTGAGACTCAAATAGACCTCGTCTCCCGAGTTGAACTCTAGCCAGAGGGGGGTTAACCGATGAAGCGCTGTCTGCAGTTGATTATCCAGGGTGGTAAAATGCTCTGTGCTGTAGGCGACCCGATACTGCCTTAGCCAAGCAGGTCTCTCAGGCCTTGGGTTGAGGCTTGTGTAGGTGTAGTAACCCCGGACATTTTTGCGCGCCACAAACCCTAGAGCTGGGTCGAATTGATCCGACACCTCTACATATTGAGCATGGGCGCGAAAGAAATCGTTGGGATATGCGATGGAAGCTCCATAAGCATGACCTTGTTGCGAGGTGAGGTTCTCGCTATGAGAGCCTAGTGCAAAAACGTTGGCTTCCAACACTTGTCCCCGGTTGAAGTTAGCCGTGCGGAAACGAAAATCAGGGCCGAACAGGTAATTGTCTCCTCTTGTATTAGGATCTCCCACCGTTGTGATCATACCGACGCTGGATTGTTCGAGGACATCACGAGCCATTCGGCCAGCAAAAACATTTTTCATACCCAGGGAATGGTGGTCCTCCAGCGTGGCATTCATGAATCCCATATTGAGTTTACCCTGGCGGCCTGCCAATTTGGCTGCAAGTAGGATGGGCACACTGCGCCCGTCTTGATCGCGACCGATTCGGCGGCTGAAAAAGGGCAGTACGGGCCTGCTGAGGCCACGACTGCTACTCGAAGTGGTGAGTCCGCCGTATTCAAAGACCCCGCTATCCTCCAGGAAAAAGGCCCTGCGCTCAGGGAAAAAAAGCGGGAAACGAGTGAAATTCAGCTGTCGCTGATCAACCTCTGCTTCGGCAAAATCGGTATTATAACTTAAAGTGGTGCTGAGATTGGGGGTGATGCGGTAGCGGGCATCTAGGCCGAGGTCTCCCGAGGTTCCTGATGCCTCAGATCGGTTGTTCCAGCGGGCGAGGGCGTAGGGAGATAGCTCAATCCCCAGGCCCTGTTTCAGGCCCCTTAGATTGGTGATATCACCTGCCTGACTGACATGAAAGGTATGCAAGTTGGGTTTGGCGCCCGTCCACCTTCCACGTTCTACTTTTCTGGCTATGGATCGACTCAGGTTAAAGCCCCAAGTTGTGTTATCAGGGTTAAAACTGAGCGATTTAAAAGGGATGGCCAGTTCTGCCTTCCAACCCTCTTGGTCTATCGAGCAGGCTGCACGCCAGACGCCATCCCAGTTTGAATTGAGGAAAATGTTGTTGCTGACGATCTGGTCATAGCGGGCGCCATTAGGGTTGACGACAAAAACGTAGCCGTTGCGTTGATCGTGGAACGTATCCAGTGCCATGTAAAGGTAGTCATCGCTGTAAATCGAGCGATTGTCGCGCTGCATGACGCGTGCGTTGATTGCTTTGGGGTCGCTGTCGTAGCACCAAATTCCAATATAAAGATGATCGGTGTCGTAGAGGATGCGAAATAGCGTCAGTTCGCTCATTTCCTTGCCCGTGGCGGGGTCGTACTGCCATAGGGGCCCCCCGGCGGGTGCTTGCATCCAAGCAGCCTCAGTCAGCTTGCCATCTATTTGGAGCGTCGATTCGATCCGGACGGCCTGGAGGGATGGTTTGCCATCAGGCTCAGTAGGCGAGGCAGCAGGCAGTGGGTGGATATCTTGAGCGTTGCTGAGGCTAGGCTCAAGGCCGAGTGATCCGATTATTAGCATGGCAGGCCAGGAGCTGACTATTTGTCTCATCCAGCTCAAACGATCAAAACCCCTTGCTACTTCCTTCATCATCAAGTCAGGCTTGTTTTGGCGGCAAACCTGAGTCGGCAATCAAACAAGAGCCTGGAACCCAGGGCAAGTCTGGATGGTCAATTCACAAAAAGACCTGACAATTTTATTGCACCGGCCTCTGCTCGAGTTAACATATCCCCGGCTTGTCTGGTGGTGTAATGGTAGCACAAGGCCCTTTGGAGGCTTTGGTCAAGGTTCGAATCCTTGCCGGACAGCCATTGACTCTGACTCTTTCATCTGTGCTGCACTCCTCATTTGTTTTCCCGCTTTTGTGGTTTCTTGGTTTGCGATTTCCGGGCCTGTTTGCCAAAGCTGGCGTTCGATGCCGCTGACTGAAAACAATTTTTCACCACTATGCTACCCGCCCTTCTGGCTACGTTCCTGTTCTGCCTTTCAGCGGTCACAGCCACTCGTGCCACAAAGCTGATTGGTTCGATTTCGGCAAATTTCTGGCGATTGATTCTGGCGACGCTACTGCTTGCGTGCTGGGCGCACGGCGTCAAATCCGGATTGAAGGGACATGGTTTCCCCATGCTGTTTTGGAGTGGAGTGATTGGGTTCGGTTTGGGGGATTTGGCTCTCTACATGGCACTACCGCGATTGGGCTCTCGCCTGACCTTGCTCATCGTGCATTGTGTGGCAGCGCCTTTTGCTGCGGCTGTGGAATGGATTTGGCTCAAGACTTTGCTCAGTCCTGCCCAGATAGCCTGTATTGGTCTGATATTGATCGGTGTGGCCATGGCGCTGATGCCTTCTCGTCGTGATGCTTCATGGCAGGTTCAGGGAGGCATTGCCGGAATCATATACGGGATATTTGGGGCGCTAGGGCAAGGGATGGGAGCGGTCATGAGTCGAGTTGCCTACGACATGAACGATCGCCATGGATTTGAGATCGATGGATTGAGCGCAGCCTACCAGCGTATCCTTGGGGGTTTACTGGTTGCCACCCTGGCTATGATTATCTCTGTCTGGAAGAAGCGGTCGCTTCGAGCCCAAAAGCACACCAGTGAAGATTCAGAAGCTGCCCCCTCAGCCAGAGGCGTGTCGGCGTGGCCTTTTGTGATTGGAACAGCCCTGGCTGGCCCCGCTCTTGGCGTAGGGTGCTATCAATGGGCTCTGAAAATGACCCCCAGCGGTGTGGTGTTACCGATCGTGGCCACCACGCCACTCATGGTGATGCCCCTTTCGGCTTGGATGGAGGGAGATCGCCCACCTGCAAGGTCAATATATGGAGGGGTTCTTGCCGTGATTGGGGTGATTCTGCTTGGCAGACTCGCGACCAGTTGACGCTTTTCAAGGGTCCTTGGCTGGTTAGGCGCCTGGAGAAAAATCCTGACGCCGATCCTTCAAAGCTGGAAAGGATGACCTCCAAGCCATGACCGCTTGCAGGTCTACCTGAGCCTTCAAGACTGTTTCCTGACAAGTGGCTGTGGCCATGATCTGACCCTGATAATCAATCACGCAGCTAGCTCCATCATAATCCAACGCAGGGTCCTGCCCTGAGCGATTCACCCCAACCACATAAGCTAGATTTTCGATGGCCCTTGCTTCGAGAAGTCGAACCCAGTGTTGGGTACGCTTGTTCGGCCAATTAGCAATCACCACAAAGAGGTGAGGGGGTTCTGCCTGGGACATGGCGAGGCGAAAGATTTCGGGGAATCGAAGGTCGTAGCAAATGAAGATGCCGGCTCGAATGCCACCGGGTAGCTCAATGATGGTGATACCCTCACCAGCTCGGTAGTGCTCATGCTCTTGCCCGAGAGAAAAGGGCTGAAGTTTGGCATAGCGATGGGCTAGCTTCCCTTCGGGGCTGATGACTAAGGCTTCGTTGGTGGGACAACCTGCAACCTGTTCAATTGCCACGCCACCAATCACATGGCATTGGGTTTGTCTGGCTAGTCTTGCCATGAATTGGCAGGTGGGTCCATCTGCAGGTTCGGCGGTCACCGAGGTGTTCATCGAGAAACCGGTCGCAAACATCTCAGGTAACACGATCACCCCCCCTGGCTGAGGCGTGTTAGATTCGGTCAACTCCAGCACTTTGCGATAATTTTCCTCTTTATTTTCCCAGGATAGATTCCACTGATAGGCGTATAGGTTCATGTGCGTTGCTTGAGTTGCTCAAGTCCTGCAATCAGGCGCTCAAGGGCTTTGGTCGCGGTGACTTCATCGAAAGCTCCGTAAGCGACTCGGAGGTAGCATGCTTGCTCCAGCCCGAAAGCGGTTCCAGGTATGAGAGCAATGTGGTGCTGTTCGATCAGCCATCGCACCACCTCGAGTGAGCTGCGATCGACCTCGAGTCGTAGGAGCAAATAAAAGGCCCCTTTGGCTGGAACGATTTGAAGCCAGGGTTCAAGGCTGGAGAGTGCCTTGATAAAGCTTTTTCGGATTCGATTGATCGTTTCCAGATGGGGCTGACAATACTGAGGACCGATCTGGATGGCTCGGGCTGCGGCAAACTGGGAGATAACCGGAGCGCAAATGAGATTGGTGTCTTGAATCTTTTGAATGGGAGCCAGTAGTTGGGGCGGGATCACCATGTATCCGATACGCCAGCTCGCAAAACCGTAGGATTTTGAAAGGGAAAAAAGCGAGAGAGTATGATCAGAGGCCGATGGGAGGGATCCAGGTGAAAAGTGCGTTGATCCATCGTAGTGGAAATACTCATAGGCCTCATCTGAGATATGATAGAGACCGTGATTGCGACACCACGCATTGATTGCCTCAAGCAGTGGGCGAGGGTAAACCGCTCCGCTGGGGTTGTTTGGAGAGACCGTAACCACCGCTCGAGTACGCTCGGTTAGGGCTGCTTCCAAGTCTTGAATGGAGGGCAGCATGTCTGGCCCGGGTTCGATCAGTCGAGGTTCAATACCCAGCATGCTCAAGGCCATTTCATGATTGAAATAATAAGGTTTTGGAAGGATCACCTCATCGCCTTGTTCAGCAATGGCCATGATCGCATGCATGAATGCCATGTTGCTACCAGCTGTGACGACCACCCGTTTTCTGGGGTCGGCTTGGATACCGTTTTCAGATAAGATTTTATGAGAGATGGCCTCTAACAGCGGGTCGATACCCTGAACGAGCTTGTAGCGATGGTTTAGAGGGTCTGCCCAGAAGGTCTCTAGCCCTTCGGTAATTTCACGGGGTGGGTCATAGAAGACCACGCCTTGGCCAAGTGATAGCGTTCCAGGATTTGATCTCACCCATTCTCCGACGATAGGAATAACCGGGTCCTGCACCTGCTGGAGGCGCTTGGCAACGCCGAATCGGTTCATGCTCTTACCCTTGGTTCAACCCTGGCCTTGATGCCCATGATTGGCCAGTATCTCGCTCTGGGGCTGCCCGGGCAAGCCTTCAAATCCATGATGCCAAGGCTGAAGCCATAAAAGATTCACCGTGGCTGTTCTTTGGGATAAGCCATCCAGCGATCTTTTTGCTCCTCATGCGCCATGGTGGAACCTAAGGTGCTCCCTATAAGATGAGCGATTGCGATATATTTGATCTGGTGGTGATAGGTGGAGGCCCTGGCGGTTATGTGGCTGCCATTCGATGTGCTCAGCAAGGGATGAAAGTGGCATGTGTGGACAAAGCCTTGCTACCGGGAGGTACTTGCCTGCGCGAAGGATGCATCCCAAGCAAGGTGCTCCTGGAATCCAGTGGTCACTTTGAACAAGCCTCTGAGCAATTGGCTCAACACGGGGTGATCATCGAGGGACCTCGTTTGGACCTTGATCGGATGATGAAGCGTAAGGAACAGACCGTTCACATGCTGGGAAAAGGGGTTGAAAGCCTTTTTCGCAAGCATGGGGTGACATTCCTGCACGGAGAGGCCAGGCTTGAAAAGGCTTCCACGGTATCGGTGCTGACCCAAGCCGGCGATTCGATACGACTGGAGGCTCCACGTGTCCTCCTGGCCCTTGGCAGTCGCCCGCAGCAAGTCCCGCAGGTTCCCATGGATGGTGAGCGGATTGTAAGCAGTTCAGAGGCGCTCTCATGGTCCACAGTTCCTGAACATTTGATTATCATTGGTGGTGGCTACATCGGGCTGGAACTTGGGTCGGTGTGGAAACGCCTGGGGAGTCAAGTCACGGTCATTGAAGCTGAAAATCGCCTTTTCTCGCACATGGATGAAGGTCTTGCGCAGGAAGCCCAACGTCTGTTCAGCCGTCAGGGTATCGAAATGATCCTAGGTCAAAAGGTGCTTGGTGCATCCAATCTTGGTCATGGTTGTCGTGTGGACCTAGCTGATGGTAGGCAAATCATGGGCTCGCACGTGCTTGTGGCTGTGGGGCGTTGTCCGCGCTCTGATGGTGCTGATCTGAGCGCGATGGGCGTCAATCTGGATGATCGCGGCCGTGTCGAGGTTAATGAGCAATTTGAAACCTCCGTGCCGGGTGTTTATGCCATTGGTGACCTGATAGCGGGCCCGATGCTCGCGCACAAGGCGGAGGAGGAAGCTGTCGTGCTGGCAAGGCAATGGCAAGGTGAGAGTGTCGTGGTCCATCACGATCGTATTCCCTCAGTGGTCTACACACATCCCGAGTTGGCTTCAGTGGGTCTCAGTGAGCAGGCTCTAGTGGCCTCGGGAAGAGCCTTTAAGAAGGGGGTTTTTCACTTTCGGGCAAACGGGCGAGCCCGGGCTGCAGCCAAAGTAGATGGATGGGTCAAAACCCTTGCGGACCAGGCCACTGATGAGATCCTGGGTGTCCACATTATCGGGGAAGGGGCAGGGGAACTGATACACCAGGCAGCCACTGCCATGCATTTCAAAGCCACCCTTGCAGATCTTGCTAACATTTGCCACGCCCATCCGACCTATGCCGAAGCTGTGCGAGAATCAGCCCTGGCTGCCGATGGGCGAGCCATTCATGCCTAGTAGATTCTGATTGTTGCATCCCCAAGGTGGGGTGAAGCGTTTAACTTAGTCAATGGTATCATGGAAATGACCACAGAAATGCTCATGGTTTTTCTACTCATGGTCGTGGTTTTTGCTGCCATGATCATCGAACGGCTGCGTTCTGATGTCATTGCTATCTCAGCCATGGTGATGCTCATGCTTGGAGGCATTCTGTCTCCATCTCAGCTATTTCAAGTTTTCGGTCATGAGGCTGTGGTGACTGTCGCTTGTATGTTTGTCATCAGTTCAGCCCTTGAAAGAACAGGAGTCATAGCCAGGCTCGGTGCCATTATCTTTCCATACTTGGGGCGCAATGACCTTTCAGTGAGTCTGGTCTTGTTGCCCTTAGTCGCCATTCTCTCCGCATTTATCAATAACACTCCCGTGGTGCTGGTTTTCATGCCGTTGGTGATGACGATTGCAGCTCGCCATCAGATCAGGCCCTCTAAGCTTCTTATCCCACTCTCCTTTGCCTCCATTTTTGGGGGGTGTTGTACCTTGATTGGAACATCCACCAATATCTTGGTCAGTTCAACCGCTCAGCGAATGGGAGAAAAGCCCTTCGGCATGTTTGATCTGACCTTCGTGGGAGGGATTCTCGCGGTGGTAGGCATGGCCTACCTCTGGACCCTTGGGAGGAAGTGGTTGCCAGAGCGAGATACCTTATCGACGATTCTTCAGACCACCGAAAACAAGCAATTCTTTACCGAAGCCATGATCATCGAAGGATCCCCTCTGATTGGTCAGCGCCTCTCAGAAAGCCCTATTCGGAATATCTCTGGAGCGCGCATTATTGAGGTCATCCGCCATGACGACCTGACAGGGATGGCCTTGGACGAAATCGTTTTTGAGGTGGGCGACCGCATACGGTTGAGTACTCGGCTCTCTTCGGTCATGGAGCTCAAGGATTTGGTGGGGCTGCAAATTCAGCAAGAGAATGAAGATATTGGCTTGAAATGGGTGGGTACCCAGCGGGCTGCTCTTGTCGAATGCGTTATCAGCCCCAGATCTGGGCTGATCGGTAAGACTGTAGCGCGTGCGGACTTGAGAAGAGCCTTTGGCGTGTTGGTCTTGGCAGTGCATCGGCATGGCGTCAATCTCAGGGAAAAAATTGGATCCACCGTTTTGATGTATGGCGATACGCTGCTTCTTGAGGGAACTGAAAGTGCGATTGATCGCCTCCGGGAATCCCGTGATCTGATTGTCCTCGGTGGGCAGCCTCATCTGCTGCCGCTCAAGCACAAGCAATGGGTAGCTGGTCTGCTGGTCGCAGGCATGGTTGCAGCCTCCGTGCTAACCTCTGTGCCGATAGCTGCACTAGCCCTGTGTGCCGCTTTGGTAATGGTGTTGACGGGATGTCTGGACATGGATGAAGCCTACAGGGCTTTGGATTGGCGGGTGCTTTTGCTGATTTGCGGTATGCTGGGTCTTGGGATGGCTCTTGAAAAAACCATGGGTATTCAATGGCTAGCCAAACACCTGCTAGATTTTTTTGGCAGTTACCAGGCCCCAGGATATGTCGTCCTTTCCGCCTTGATATTGATGACATCTCTCCTGACCACCTTCCTTTCCAATCACGCAGTTGCGGTAATCATGACGCCGATTGCGGTGCAAATGGCGCAATTCTTCCAGCTCAATTCCATGCCTTTCATGGTGGCAATTGCAGTGGGAGCTTCCGCGTGCTTCGCCTCACCTGTGGGATATCAGACTAATGCACTGGTCTATGGGGCAGGAGGGTATGTCTTCAAGGACTTCATTCGCGTTGGCTTACCCCTGAATCTGCTGATCTGGTTAGCCGCTTCAGTCATCATTCCCATGGTGTGGGCTTTGGGGGCACCTTGGGGAGTGCAATGAATCAAGTCATCTATCCGCCCGCAGCGATCTGGACGATTTCCAATCGATCACCTTCCTGGACAGTGTGCTGAGCAAACATGGATGGAGCGACTGCTTTACCATTGAGTTCGACCACGACAGACCTTGGAGGGAATCCCAGGTCGCTGAGAAAGATCTCTAGGGAGCAGGGCAGCACCTTGGATTCGACAGGTTTACCGTTGGCAACAACGCGAGACATACTTTTTGGAGGGTTTGACTCACTCATGTTTTAAGATGGCAGCATCCCAGTCCTTCCATACTGGTTCATAGCCGCTGCTCCGGATGACTTCGGCCATCTCAGCCGGACTTCGGTGATCAGCGATATCGAACTGTCCGGTGGCCTGTCTTGGTTTGAGTTGATCTGAATCGGCAAGAGGCTCGAGGGCTTGAATCCGGCCTTTTGTTGTCTGATGAAGATTGGATTGCCCCGCACCGGTGTAACCTCCTGGTTCGGTGTGGCTGCCAGCACTCATGGTGGTGATGCCTAGCGGAATGAGTCCATCTCTCAGGGAAGCTGGTTCTCGGGTTGAAAGGACCTGACCGACGTCAGGAAAGCAAATGCGAAAGGCTGCAATGAGTTGGACCAGGGAACGATCATCAAAGGCTGTCATGGGCTCAAAAGCCCCCGCACAAGGCCTGAGTCGAGGAAAAGAAACGGTGATCTGGGATTTCCAGCATTTTCGCAACAGGTAATCGGTGTGGGCTGCCAGGGAAATCGCCTCGACTCGCCAGTCGGCCAAACCGAACAAGGCTCCAATGCCAAGGCGCCTGAATCCAGCACCATAGGCTCTTTCTGGGGTATCCAATCGCCAGTCAAAATCTTTTTTGGGACCCGCCGTGTGCATGGCCTGGTAAACATCCGTGTCGTAGGTCTCCTGATAAACCACCAGCCCCTCAGCCCCAGCCCTGACCAAAGGCTGGTAGTCGGCTTGTTCCATGGGGCCTACCTCAAGGGAAAGGGAGGGTACCAGCGGAGCCAGGCGTCTGATGCAGGCTTCCAAATAGCCATTGCTCACGAATTTGGGATGTTCACCTGCGACCAACAGAATATGGCGGAAACCCTGGTCGGCCAGTGCCTGAGCCTCTTGCTGGACTTCCTTTTCCTCCAAAGTCACTCGCAAGATGGGATTATCCCTCGAAAACCCGCAATAAGCACAATTGTTAATGCACTCATTGGAAAGGTATAGGGGCGCGAACAGTCGAATAACCTTGCCGAAACGTTGTTGGGTGATTGCTTGAGAAAGCTGACCGAGTTCTTCTAGCCGCTTGGAGGCTGCTGGCGAGAGCAAAGCTGTCAATCGATCCAGACCGCGCAGAGAGCCTGCCAGAGCCATATCCACCTGGCTGCTGGTTGTCGCCATGCATTGATCAAAATGCTGGCTTTTGGATAACTTTGAGTAGGCCTGAGAAAAACTCACGCAAGGACTATGGAACAGGCAAGGGTGTGGGGCAAATGGATTGATGAAAAATCAGCCATGATTGGCGCCTCCGCTCAGGGCCTTTTCGAGGCTGGCGCAGACTGTCTTCAGGATCTGGATTCGCGCAAATTTCTTGTTGTTGCCTGCGATTAAAGTCCATGGAGCCTGATCGGTATGCGTCAGGTCAATCATGTCGTTGATGGCCTCCTGATAGGCTGGCCATTGTTTGCGGTTTCTCCAGTCCTCCTCGGTTATCTTGTGCCGTTTGTAGGGGATTTCCAGGCGCTTTTGAAATCGTTCTAGCTGTTTTTCCTTACTGATGTGGATCCAGAATTTGCACAACACACATCCGTGCTGAACGAGTTGATCCTCAAATGTGTTGATTTCCTGGTAAGCCCGTTGCCACTCATTGGATTGGGCAAATCCCTCTATCCGCTCAACTAAAACACGCCCATACCATGAGCGGTCAAAAATGGTGATTCGACCAGATGGAGGCAGTGGCTTCCAAAATCGCCAGAGATAGTGAAACTGATGCTCCTCCTCGGTGGGAGCAGCTACGGAAACAATCCGATAAAGCCGTGCATCAATCGCCGCAGTGACGCGTTTGATCGCACTGCCCTTACCGGCCGCATCCCACCCCTCAAAGACAAGCACTGTGGGGATTTTGCGTTCGTAGGCTTCCCAGAAAAGTCGGTGACAGCGTGCCTGATGTTGGATCAATTCATCCTGATAAACCTGGTTGGTCAAGCGCTGACGGAGGTCGACCTCATCAAGCCAGTTTTTCTGGCATTGCCTCGACCAAGACTTTTGTTTTGGCTTTTTCTCTTTTGCCTTGTGAGTTCGGATGGCCTGAAGCATGTGTTCATGCAAAATCCTCCCAACTTCTATATTTCGCCAGGATTTGTCCGATGCGTCGACGACTCGCCAGGGCGACTTTTGGACATGGGTGAGAGAAATGACCTCGGCTGCGGTCTCTGAAAAAGCCTCATAGAGATTGTGGTATTTCCAGTCATCTCGCATGGCGCGCCAGTGTTCTTTGGGATTTTCGTAGAGATCCTTGAGTCGGCGACGCTGGCTTCCTTTGTTTAAGTGAAGCCAGAGCTTAAGGTGAGAGGTGCCGTCGGCTTGAAGCATATCTTCGAAAGCCAAAATCTCCTGACTTCTATCAGCAATCCAAGCTTGCGGATGACGGTGTTCGACCCCTTCGGCGATGACATCGGCATACATGCCCCCGAACCAGATATGCATGCGGCCTCTTCTGGGAATGGCCTGCCAGAAGCGCCATTGGTAGGGGCGATGAGCCACTTCGCTTTCCTGGTTCCAGAAACTGTGTGTTTCAAGTCCGCGTGGGTCGAGCCACTCATTGAGCAATTGAATGATTTCACCCTTTCCGGCACCGTCAACCCCTGCGATGGTGATGATCACAGACTGGCGGGTGTCAGCAAGTTCGATCTGAGCCTGAAGCAGGTCAGCCCTGAGGTCGGTCAAGAGCTGCTGGTAGGCTTTTCGCGAGATCGCCCTAGCAGGTTCCATTGACTCAAACAACTCACTTGGTTGCCTTATTTCTTCATTCATGGAGTGCTGAAGTGCAAGATTTATGGGGCAAGGCGCGATCGCTTGCAATCCCGCATTCGACGGACCCAAGATGGAATGGATTCTGTAAGCTCAGTAGATCAGGTAGCGCGTGCGTTCCTTCCTGAAGCGGTCCACTCCTTGTTGCCAAGCATTGACGATTTGAGCGACCCCACGGCCACGTTCCATGTCCCTGCGTGTGGCGTCGGTGCCATTGACCTTATCAAACAGTCCCCATTTTTTGCCTGCCTGATTTTGAACCTTGAACATGTCGCGACCTTGGGAGAGGCGAATGGCCTCAATCACGTAGAGGTTGATGGGCGTCAAGGGGGCTCGAGCCGCATCAACCACCTCCACCTTGATGGCTGGGAGCACTCGCCCTTTGTTCGGTCCCCGCCCCACGGTGGTTTTGATAGGATGAAAATTCACCCCAGGCAAAGCATAGGCATTGAGTCGTTGGCTGACTGATTCGGACTTAAGCCACGAAGCCCCTACAAGTTCGAAGGGATATTTCGTGCCAAATCCGAGATCAACCCCACCGATCTCTCCGACCATCCCCATGGCCACCTGATATAGCGGCGAATGAGCATGAGGAACCAGTGGAGAAGTCGGTCTCCAGGGCAATCCAGTGTCTTGCCAGACCATGTTTCTTTCCCACCCCCGCATGGGGACCACATACAGCAAGCATGGATGCTCAATCATGCCTGAGCCATTGATCATTCGGGCCAATTCCCCGCATGTCATGCCGTAGACATAGGGAATCGGCCATTGGCCTACCATCGAGCGGAAACTCGGGTTGAAAAGGGGACCCTCAATGCGGATGCCGCCAAGTGGGTTGGGACGATCCAGAACCATGAAAGCAACACCAGCCTGACCACATGCATTCATGGCCAGTCCCATGGAACTGATGAAGGTGTAAGAACGTGCTCCGGTGTCTTGTAAATCATAAACAAGGATATCGATTTCCCGGAGCATTTTTGGGGTGGGTTCTCGAGTGGGGCCGGGCCCATAAAGGGAAAAAACGGGCAAACCAGTTTCTGAGTCTGTGTAGTTTGCTACCTCTTTACCAGCTGGGGCTTTACCATCTAAGCCGTGCTCGGCACCAAAAAGGGCAACCAAATTGACCTCTGGGGCATCGAGGAGTCGTCGAATGGTTGAGATGCCTGCTTGATTGATGCCGCTTGGGTTGGTCAGAAGCCCAACACGTTTGCCTCGAAGAGGTTCAAATGCTTGAGCCACCAAATTATCACTGCCCAACTTGACCTCAGCCACTGCCTGCGTGGCAAATGCAAACAGTATCAGTAGTGATAGGATCCATGACTGTGTCCATCGCATGCTTTTAACATAAAGGACTCCTTGCCAGTTCTCAAATGCTTGGCAGCGATTGTTCACTGAATAAAACCCAAAACAATGGAAAGAGCTGGGTTTTCTCTTATCTTTTTAGCCCACTCTCAAAATGAAGCTTGAGTCCTGACTTGTCAGGTCGCCCTGGGGCGCAACATATTCTGTTTTATGAAAGGGAACTCTCGGTTGCTTCATTCATCCTGCTTGATCACCTGGCTGGCCGCTTTGGTGCTAATCGCCCATTGCTCTTGCAAGGCTCAGGAAGTTCCTGAGCCCATCAAGGCCCTCCTTATTGCAGGGGGATGCTGCCATGACTATGCCGGACAGCACCAAGTCATTGCAAATGGGATCCAGGAGCGCTCACGAGTCCGAGTTGATGTTGTCTGGACGGACGATGGTTCAACACGCCCACCTTTGCCTATCTTCGCTAATCCTAACTGGGCTGATGGCTATGATGTGATCATTCACGATGAATGCGCCGCCGATGAGAAGGATCCCGAAGTCCTCGCACGTATCTTGGCTGTGCACAAGACTGTCCCGGCCGTGCATCTGCATTGCGCCATGCATAGTTTTCGCGTTGGCAATGAAGACTGGTTTCGGCATCTGGGTCTTCAATCAACTGGCCATGGCCCGCAGGAGCCCATTGACATTCATTTTACCCAAACCGATCACCCCATCACAGCGCCCCTGAGTGATTGGGTCACCACACGGGAAGAGCTTTATAACAATCAAAAGCTTTTTGATGCACAACCCCTGGCCACCGGTAAGCAGTTGCTGACTCGGGGAGGGAAGGAGCGTGTCGTGGAGCATGTGGTTGCATGGGTTAACGAGGCACAGGGTGCGCCTAGTTTCAGTACCACCCTCGGGCATAACACCCAGACAGTCGCTGACCCAAGGTACTTGGATTTAGTGACGCGTGGTTTGCTCTGGGCCTGCGGACGCCTTGAGGAGCCCTATCTGAAGCCCTACCATGGGCCATCCAAGGTTACCAAGACCGAAAAGCGATCCTCCACCTCCAATGCTGAACCGCGGCCGCGGGCGGCTCGCCCCGAAAATGCCACCCTGGTGAGCGTGACGGCAAGCAGTCAGCAGGATGGCCGCGCCCCATGGATGGCTGTTGATGGGGATGCGCAATCCCGCTGGTGTGCCAATGGACCTAGCACGCCTCAGTGGATCCAGCTTGTTTTTGACGAGAAGGTCACCTTGTCCGGTGTGGATGTCCGCTGGGAAAGCTCCAGCCAAAACTACGAATACTATCTGGAGAAATCAGATGACGGAGAAAAATGGGAACGTTTTTTTGATGCCACATCCAACGATAAACCTGGGACAACTCAGGCTCGTTTTGACCCTGTTTCGATGAAATGCTTGCGCTTGACCGGTACCAAAACCTCTGGTGGCTGGGTGAGTATTTGGGAATTGGGGGTGTTGGGTGAAGGCATTGAGCAACTTTACCCGAAACTGTCATCCGCTGAGGAATTGGTTGCATTCGATGCCTATGCTGAATCAGGGAATTTGCCAGCTAAAGTCGTTTCGCTATCCGCTGAGCAGGAAGCCAGCATCCTCAAGGATGCCTCGGTCGCGGAGGGGTTTGAAATGACTCTCTTTGCGCCTTCGCAAATGGCCAACTACCCGGTCTATGTCGCAGCTTCTCCTGGTGGCGACCTTTACGTCTCGAGTGATGGCAACGGTTCCCTCGGGCGTCAGCCAGGGCGAGGCAGGGTGTTGAGGCTCCGTGATTCCAATCAGGACGGTAGGGCCGATGAGGTCACCCCATTTATCGATCAAATCGATTCTCCCAGAGGTTTGATCTGGGACCATGATCGCCTTTATCTCCTTCATCCTCCCCATATCAGCGTTTTTTATGATCAGGATGGGGATGGGGTATCAGAGGCTTCCCAGCGCCTGGTTTCGGGGATTGCTTTTGATTTTGATCAGCGTCCACCGGACCACACCACCAATGGGCTTGAGTTAGGAGTGGATGGGTGGATCTACATTGCCGGAGGAGATTTTGGTTTCATGGATGCTGTGGGAACCGATGGCAGACGGCTGCAGCACCGGGGGGGAGGGGTTATCCGCATTCGCCCTGACGGTACTGGCATGGAGCT
>Ga0255759_10002666_pt1 | contig 15827 bp, 20 predicted proteins | sample 101ome_20_FD_179959 | JGI IMG/M metagenome (GOLD analysis project Ga0255759, IMG submission 179959) | Coastal salt marsh microbial communities from the Groves Creek Marsh, Skidaway Island, Georgia - 101404AT metaG (version 2) | ecosystem: Environmental > Aquatic > Marine > Intertidal zone >...
CCATTTCAACTTTGAAAGTTGAATCAACTTAATTAAAAGTTGACAAAAAAAGAGTGCTAGATATTTCTATCTGCACTACCGGCGTTCATACATTACTCAGTTGTCAAAAAGCCAATTTTTTTCGCAAAGACAAGAGTAACAGATCCTTGTTTAAGTGTGTAATATTTTTTAATTAAATATGAAAAAATTTCTTTTTCCTAATTGAAGAATTTTCCCAGAGATTTCACTGAAATCTACATCTAAATCTGTATATTTCTCCCCGTCTATTTTAAAGCTACCTGCAGTAATCAACCTTCTAGCTTCTGAGTTAGAAGATGTGATACCTTGTTCCGTTAGAATTTTAGGTACATGCACCTCTCCAGCGATATTTAAATCATATATTGGTATATCTTCAGGTAAGTTTTTGTTAATAGTAATATTTTGAAACGCGTCTAGTGCAATAGAGGCTTTATCTTTACTATATATATCTTGAACGATCATTTGTCCCAATTGTTTTTTATATTCAAAAGGATTCTCACCATTATCTATATTTTTTTTCATTTCATCTATTTCATTTAAAGGAACATCAGTGAGCATTAAAAAATAATCCCACATAACTTCATCAGGTATACTCATTATTTTTCCAAAAATATCTTCAGGTTTATCGCTTACTGAAATATAGTTATTTAATGATTGTGACATTTTCTTTTTTCCATCTGTTCCAATTAGTAAAGGAAAAGTCATTGCTACTTGTGGATCTAAATTATAAAATTTTTGTATTTCTCGTCCTAACATTAAATTCCATAATTGATCATGACCTCCTATTTCTATATCTGATTTAATTGCTACTGAATCATATCCTTGAAACATTGGATAGAAAAATTCCATTAGTGATATTGGATTGTTGTTTTCAAACCTTTTAGAGAAATCGTCTCTTTCTAACATTTGAGCTAATGTTGTTGAAGATGCAAGATTAACTAATTCTGAAGTAGTCAGTTTAGAAAGCCAGTCTTTATTTGATACTATTTCTAAATTATCTTCGTGTAAGATATTTTTAATTACAGGTAAAACTCCCTTTGAATTTTCAGATACATCAGATTCCTCTAATAATGTTCTTGTTTCTGATTTTCCTGAAGGATCACCAACTTGTGCAGTAAACTCCCCAAGTATTAACACTGCTGTATGTCCTTCTTCTTGGAATTTTCTTAGTGCCCGAATTATCGCATACCAGCCTAAAGTTACATCTGGAGCTGTAGGGTCTACACCAAGTTTTACTCTTAATTTTTTTCCAGACTTTACTAACTCGTGAAACGACTCAAGTGGTTGTATTGCACTAGCTCTTTCTTCTAAGTATTTCATGAGAGAACTAAATTGAATCTCCAAAGATGCTTGTCGTTCCTTTTAGCATTCTTTCTTTGTTTAGCGATTGCTCTGTCAAGTGAGTGAATTCTTGGAGATAAATTTATATGACTAGATAATATATTAACTCCATCATCTTCATTCGTTAAACCTAATGCAGTTGTGATATTACCTGGACCAGTCAACTTATCTGTCTTCATTTTTGTTTTACGTCTTTTTTCGATAATGTTTTTACCAATTAAAATTTTTCCAGCTCTAATTAATACAGCTTCTGCACTACCTGGCTTTCCAGCTAATATATAGAGCCCTTTGCTTGATCCACTTTTGAGAATTGAGATATGAGGTGGGCCTAAAGTTAGTGAAGTGGGTACATTTGTAAAAGAATTAAGCATTGACATAGGATCAGAATTTTTTCTTCCATAAGCTTCGGTTTCAGTGATTAAGATTTCAACAAAATTATCTTTTATTGTAGTAGACAACCTCATGCCTAAAAGATCTACTGCAGCTTTAGATGAACTTTGTGATAAATTTTTTAATACTCTATTATTTAAACCAACTTGCATATCAGCCTCTTCTGTTTAGAGTAATTTTAAATTTCTTTTCTAAAATATTTACAATTTCTTCTAACAACTCAGAACTTTCCTCTTCACTGATGGTTCCTTGATAACTTCTTGTCTCTATTCTAACTCCTAAATTTCTTGAATCATCTTTATAAAAATCATCAAATATAGAAATTTTATTTTCATTTTCACTCAATATATTTTTAATCTCATCGATTAATTCAATTGATATAAAGTCACTAGGCACATTGAAAGATAAATCAAATTTAAGGAATGGATATTGGGATAAAGGTGTATAGTTATTATTTTGAATTTGATTTAGAGAAATATTTTCAAGATTTAGTTGTGCAATATATATAGGATTTTTTAATTCATATTTGTCCATTAATTTATATGAAAGCTGTCCAAAATATCCAACGATCTTATTGTTAAATATTAACGAATAAGAATAATTTGCATGCATTCCAGGTCTTTCAATAGGTTCGTGTGTAAAACCCGGTAATAAAGCATTAAGAGTATTTACTAAGTAGTAGATATCAATATTTGTAGTTTTGTTTCTAAAATCATTATTTTTGATTCTACTTGGTAACAGTATTCCTAAAGAATAAATTTGTTCGGGTATTTCTTGATATTCTTTATTTCTATTTAGCGAATAAACATTGTTAATTTCAAAATATGCGTGTGATTCATCATTTTTAATTAAATTATTTTTATAAACGTTGATAAGAGAATGTATTAAGTTAGTTCTTAAAAATTGATTTGTTTGATCTATAGGATTTATTACTTTTACAGATTCTTTTTCGGGTGTAAATAAATTATTAGAACTATCTTCAACAAAAGATAAGGTTTGAGTTTCAAAATAATTGAAAGATGTTAATTTTGACAACATATAGCTTCTAACATCCCAGTAATTTCCATAATTATTTAAATTGTTTCCAATAGGTAGAGATGAATCAAAATTGTTAAACCCATAATGTTTTGCTAATTCTTCTATTAGGTCTACAGATCTTTCTAGATCGTATCTCCATGAAGGTTGTTTAAAAACAATTTCACTATCTTTTATTTCAAATGGTATTTGTAGATTGGTAAGAGTTTTAATTATGAAGTCTTCTTTTAGATCTTGACCAAGAAGATTTTTAATTTCCTCTTTGTTTAAAGTTATATTTTCTGATTGATAGATGTTTGAACGATCTTCTTGAATACTTGAATATAAAATCTCTTGATCATCTTCAAAAAGTTCCACAAACCTTTCAAGTCCTTTGTTTTGTATGCTTCTATCAATACCACGTTCGAACCTTATAGATGCATCTGAGATGAGGTTTAGTTTTCTTGAAGTATTCATAATTGAAACTTTGTCAAAGTATGCACTTTCAATTAATAAATTTTTTGTTTCATCTGTTACTTCAGTTTCTAAACCTCCCATTACCCCTGCTAGAGCTACAGGCTTATCATCATCTGTAATTAATAATGACGAAGAATCTAGTTTTCTTTGCTGGTTGTCTAGTGTTAAGATTTCTTCACCTTCTTTGGCTAATCGAACAGAAATTGTTCCAAATAATTTATCTCTATCAAAAGCATGTAGGGGTTGTCCTATATCATGTAAAACATAATTCGTATAATCAACTACGTTGTTTATTACTCGCACACCAATAGCAGATAATCTCGTCCTAAGTAATAAACTAGATTCTTGAATTTGTATGTTTTCAATTTCAACAGAGTTGTAAGATGAACATAATTCAGTATCGCCACTATTCGTAGTTAGTATGTTTTTAATTGAACTTTGATCAATAAAAGTTCGTTCGATTAGCGGTAAATCAAAATAATTAGATAGTTCTCTTGCTACACCCAGATGAGACATACAATCTCCTCTATTTGGTGTAACTCCTATTTCCCAAATGGTATCTGTAGAAGCATATGTATCTGAAAAATTTGAACCGATTTTGCTATCTTCATCTAATAACAAAATTCCAGTGTGATCATCCCATAGATCTAGTTCTGTAGCGGAACAAATCATTCCATTAGATTCAACTCCTCTAATATCCCTTTTATCTATAAGAAAATTGTCTTTAATATAACTCTTAGGAAGTGCAACTGGAACTATTGCATTAACATCAAAGTTCCAAGCTCCACAAACTATTTCATACACACTGCTACCAACATCTACTTTTGTAACGCGTACTTTATCTGCATTTGGGTGCTGATATATTTCAAGTACTTTTCCAACAACTATGTCTTTGTAATTTGGTTTTATATGCTCAATATTTTCTATTTCAAAACCTAACGACTCAAGGGCCTCAGAAAGTTCATTATCATCTATTGATGAAACATCAATCCAATCAGTTAACCATGATTTTAGAATCTTCATTAAAATTGACCCAAAAATCGTGAATCGTTTTCATAAAAGTTTTTTATGTGGTCTATTCCATATCTAAGCATTGCCAATCTTTCAATACCTACTCCCCATGCAAAACCTTGATACTCTGACGGATAATTTACATTTGTCAATACATTAGGATCTACCATTCCACAACCTAGTATTTCCAACCATTCACCATTTTTCCATTTAACTAGCACTTCAGCAGATGGTTCAGTAAAGGGAAAAAAGTGTGGAATAAATTTAGTTTCAACACTATCACCAAAAAATTGTTGAACAAAGTATTCAAGTGTACCTTTTAAATCTTGAAAAGAGAGATTTTTATCTATAGCTAAACCTTCTAGTTGATGAAAAACAGGTGAATGTGTAGCGTCTAACTGATCAGATCTAAAAACTCTACCTGGTGCAACTATATATACAGGAGGTTCATTATTTTCCATGTATCTAATCTGAACTGTACTTGTTTGAGTTCTTAAAAGTTGAGAAAGGTCATCTTTAGTATATAAAGTATCTGACTCATATCTGGCAGGGTGCCATTCAGGTGTATTTAACGCGTCGAAATTATGCCAGGATGTTTCAACTTCAGGACCATAAGCTACTTTATAACCAATAGAATTAAATATTTGGACTACTTCGTCCATAACTGTGGATAAGAGATGCTTATACGTAGGGTTATGTGTAAACCAGTTTACAGAGATATCACTAAATTCAGATTTTTCTTTTTGTTTATATAGTTCATTAATAAATGAAACTTCGGCTTTCTCAATAGTATCAATTAACAAATTATTTAATTCAGTTAATTTTTGACCATACTTTTTCTTATCTTCATTAGACATAGAAGATAGTTTCTTACGTTCTTCTGATAATAAAGAATTTTTTCCAAGAAAATCTTTTTTGAGATCTTCTATATCTTCTTTTGTCTCAAGATTGTCAATTCTTATATTTAAAGAAGAAACAATTTTATCAAGATTTAATTCAGGCATCTATGTGTTGCTTAGCTACGTCTACTAATTTCTTAAATCCTTTTGGATCATTGACTGCAATATCAGCAAGGATTTTTCTATCAACTTTAATGCCAGATTTTGTGAGGCCATTAATAAATTTAGAATATGTTACTCCATGTTGACGTGAAGCAGCATTTATTCTTGCTATCCATAGTTTTCTAAAATCACTTTTTTTATCTTTTCTGTGAGTAAATGCATCTACTCCAGCATGCATAACTTGTTCTTTAGCTGCTCTTAATCTTTTGCTTCTAGCTCCTGTATAGCCTTTAGCTTGCTTTAGAACTTTTCTTCTGGATTTTTTACTATTTACAGATCTTTTTATACGAACCATGATTAACCTAACAACTTTCTAATTTTTTTGCTGTCGCCTTTAGAAGCTTCAACATCTCTTTTTAACCTTGCCCATGTACCAGAGCTTTTTGCTAGTTTATAATGTGATCTATGAGAACGTCTTCTCATAAACTTTCCAGTTCCACTAGTTCTAACTCTTTTGGACATACCTTTATGAGTCTTATGTTTCATTTTCTTCCTCCACTTGGTGCCAGTACCATTGTTATAGATCTCCCATCTGGTTTTGATGTAGATTCCACAGTAGCAATGTCACTTAACTCGCTTATGTAGTTATCTAAAATCCTTTGTCCGAACTCTGGGTGTTCTGCTTCTCTACCTCTAAATCTCATAGTAAATTTGACTTTGTCACCATCTGTTAAAAATTTTCTTGATCTGTTTAATTTAATTTTAAAATCGTTTGTATCAATTTTTGGTTTAAGTTGTATCTCTTTTACTGAAATCTTAACTTGTTTCTTTTTAGATTCTTTAGCTTTTTGAGCAAGTTCATATTTGTACTTACCGTAATCCATCAATCTTGCAACTGGTGGCTTAGCTTCAGGTGATACTTCGACTAGATCAAGATCTAATTCTTGTGCAATTATAAGAGCTTTTTTAAGTTCCAATACACCAACTTGTACTCCATCTGGTGCAATTACTCTAAGCTCTTTAGATTTAATCGCATCGTTCACTTTTAATTCTGGTATAACAACCCCTTTCAATAAAAAAAACAGCACGAAGCTGTTTCATCTTACCTTACTATTATTCACAGTAGGTGGAACATTGTTCGCTTAATTAAATTATACAGTCTAAAAGATATAAATTAACTAAAAAGATTATTTAATGCTTCAGCAGATTCTTTACCTTTATTGTTTTGATCTGTAATTCTTAATTTCGCTTGATCTAAATTATGGACATTTAAAACACAGTTAGAAATATAAACATTTTTATTTACAGTTGTATTAATCATGCCGTCAATAACTCCTTTTGATATAAATTCATAATGGTCTGTATCGCCTTTACAAATTACACCAACAGCAATAAATTTAGAAAAATTTTTTGATTCAATTAATTCGTTAATTTTATAAATTATTTCCCAAGAACCTTTTACATTAAATTTATGAATACTAAATTTTGGATCTAAATTAGCTTCTATACCTGTGATTAAACCATCAGAAATTTCTTTGTAATAGTCTGAATAAACTATAGCTACGTCATTCATCGTTAAAATTGTGTCCCATTCTTGTTTGTTTAGTCTCCAAATATTTAATATTTTCAGGAGTGGTAGTGCCTATTAACGGTGTCCTTTTTACTATTTCCAAACCGTATCCCAAAAGCCCTGCTCTTTTTTCAGGATTATTTGTTAAAAGGTTCATTTGGGTTATTCCTAGTGATCTTAAAATTAATGCACCCGTTCCATAGTCTCGTTGATCTTTTTTAAAACCTAATTTTAAATTAGCGTCTACTGTGTCCTCTCCTTGATCTTGTAGTGAGTAAGCTTTTATTTTATTCCCAAGACCTATACCTCTACCCTCATGTCCTCGTATATACAAAAGGACACCACTTTCATTTTCAACAATTTTTTTTAATGCATTGGATAGTTGAGATCCACAATCACATTTGGTAGAGAATAATGTATCACCTGTTAAACATTCTGAGTGTACACGAACCATGGATGGTGAGTTACTAATAAAATCTCCATATGTCATTGCAATATGTTCTGTACCATCTACATTATCTTTGTATACATGTGCCTCAAATTCACCAAATTCTGTTGGCACTACGGATTTTGAAATAAATTCAACAGGGTTAGATAAATCAAGCTTATGTTGAATTAAGTCTCTAATAGTTCCAATTTTTAAATCGTGTTTTTTTGCAAATTCAATTAAATCATCCATTCTTGCCATGGAGCCGTCATCATTAATAATTTCACAAATGACAGCCACTTCTTCGTGTTGTGATAATTTACATAAGTCAATTGCAGCTTCCGTATGACCAGCTCTTCTTAAAACACCTCCGTCCATTGCTTGCAATGGAAAAATATGGCCTGGAATATTAAAGTCTTCATTTTTTGATGCCGGATTAGCTAATGCTTTAATAGTTTTATATCTATCGTCTGCAGATATTCCTGTTGTAACACCGTCACCTTTGTAATCTACGGATGCAGTATAAGGAGTTTGCATTTCATTATTTACACCTTGCATTAAAGGTAGCTTTAATTGTTTTGCTACTGTAGATGATATAGGAGCACAGACTAAACCTTTGCCGTATGTAATCATAAAATTAATATGTTCTGCAGTTAAGTGTTTTGAAGATACAACTAGGTCACCCTCGTTTTCTCTGTCTTCATCATCAACTAGGATAATCATTTCACCTTGTGAAAATATCCGAATAATTTCGTCAATGTTGGTAATCATGTTTACTTTTGTTTCTCAATATATTTAGCTATCATGTCGTACTCTATATTTACAGTATCGCCTTCTTTTAAATATTGTAAATTAGTTCTGTTGTAAGTTTCAGTAATTATTGCCACATGAAATTTGTCATCTTCAGGGTCAACAACAGTCAAACTTATTCCGTTTATTGTTATAGAACCTTTTTGGATAATATATTTGGTATCTACACCTTTAAAATAAAAATTCCACATGTCATTATCTAATTGTTCTATCCGATCAACCAAAGCAGTATTATCTACATGGCCTTGAACTATGTGACCACTTAAAAATGTTGTGAGAGTTGCAGGGAGTTCCAAGTTTACATAATTATTATTGTTTGGATTTATATTTGTTTTGGATAGTGTCTCTGTAGAAACTTGAAAAACTAATTTATTATTTTCATAATTCCGAAGAGTTAAGCAACAACCGTTAACTGCAACACTGGTACCTTCCTCTAAATTTGAAAAATGGTTATTAGAATACGTTATATGAATTTCGTCTTCTGAATTGAATTCTAATTTACCAATATCTGAAATAATTCCTGTAAACATTACAACTAAGTATAAATTTCTAAAATATTTTCATTTAATTTATATGCATTATTTAACGACAACTTTCCATTCAGTTCAATATTCATATCAATACCGTTCATAATATTTTTGTCTGATTTAAATAAATAAAATTTGTTTATTAAGTTATTTTCAAAAAAGAAACTAAGGGTTTTGTTCCCCCCTTCTACTAACAAAGAAGATATTGAGTTATTTTGTAAAAAGTTGATTATATTCGTTTTGTTAATAGTTTTTATGTTGACTACATTGTTACTTACATCTTCAAAGTCTGTAATAAATATAAAATCTTTGTACTCACTTGCATACTTTTCGATATTTTCTGAATCGTTACCCCAGAGAACTATTTTTTTTATTTCAATATGCTCTAAACCTTGATATCTAATATTCAATTTTGGTAAATCTGTGATCAAAGTATTTTTACCTATAAGGATGGCGTCAACAGATGCTCTTATTAGATGTGTTAATTTTAAAGAGTCTTCATTTGAAATATATTTAAGCTTTTTGTCAATATCGTAAATCTTATTATTTTGACTTATAGCTAATTTTCCAATGATATATGGATAAGAAGCTTTTAATTTTTGTGATTTGTAATGCGGGTTTATGAAGTCATTTATTCCTTTTTCAATGTTTATATCAACACCTTCATTTTTGAGTTTGTTAATACTTTTACCATTTGTTCTTTCATCTACATCTATATCTCCTATAACTAAATTTTTTAAATCTGTTTTAAGTAATTCTTCAGCACAAGAAGGAGATGTGTCTGAGTGAAAACAGGGTTCTAGTGTTATATATAAAGTATCAGTAGATTCTATATTGCATTTTTTTATCAAGTCTATTTCAGCATGATCAGTTCCTGGACCTTTGTGCACTCCCATTCCTTTAATTTGATTTTTTTGATCAATTAATATTGCTGCAACCTTTGGGTTAGGATATGCTTTTTCTTTTAATGCAATAATCGAAGCTTTTTGCATAAATTCTGAAAATTGTAAAAATTTAAGAGTGTTCTGCAAAGATTGCACCACCTTGAACGACTATATCTACTGATAGCTCCTTGTAGTCATTTATATCTTCATTAACCACTCCTCCATCAACTATAAGCAATCCAGCAAAATCAGGATATAGCATCTTGAAATCCTTAACTTTTTCTTTTAAATTCACAACTGGTTTTTGATTTGAAAACCCTGGTGTAACACCTAGAAACAAAACTGAATCCGCAAAAGTCACATACTCTTTTAATGCAGAATTTGATGTGCTAGGTAAAAGACCTATTCCAATTTTTTTATATTTTTTAGATAATGATATAAATTCTTCTAAGTCAGTTGATTCTTGATGTACAACAACTAAATCAGCACCACTATCAAATGCTAATTGGGCGTATTTTGAATTTTCATTAAGCATCAAATGCACATCTACAAAATAATTAGTGTGTTGTTTTAATTCTTTAATTACTTTAAAAGACATACTTATATTGTTCGTAAAGTGACCATCAGTAATATCTACGTGAATATAATCAAATTTTTCAGAATTATCTTGAATATCATTTAGAAGTGAAAGTTGATTTGCTGCTTGAATGCTAGCCGATATTTTCACTTCAAGCCTCTACAGTAATCTTGATAATTCATTCTTTTTTTTCCAGGTGGAGTAACTTCTTCTAAGTATAATTCCTCTCCTTGTAACAAAATAGGAAAAGAATGCTTTTCCTCTGTATAAGAGTGTATTTTTAAATTACTATCATTATGTTTGTAAATTGCAGGCCCAAGTACATTAAAAGCTCTAATTTTTGCTTTAGCTTCAGTTAGATTACAGAGATTTATAAAAAAATCATCTTTAATAAACTTCTTTGTTTTTGAATCAGTAATTTCTTGAGTTTTGACTTGGTTGAATAAATTAATATTTGAATAATTATATTTAAAATCTTCATTTACAATTTTGTAAAAGTCAGATGCATAGGTGTCTCTATATAAATCAATATCCTTTTGGTAAACAATATTTCCAGTATCAACATCTTTGTCTATCAAAAATATTGTGTAACCAGATGTTGAGTCCATATTTAGTATCGCTGTTTCTACAGGAGTTGGGCCTTTGTAAAGTGGCAAAATACTTAAGTGAATATTAAAAATAGGATTTATTAAATATGATTCTGGAAAAATATGAGCAAATGAAGCTGATATTCCATATTCCATATCTTCAGGAGGTGAACTATTGTAATAGCTAAACTCTATGTCGTAATCACGACAAAAATTTTCTACAGGATTTGGTTTTTCTTTTTTTCCACGTCCTGATACTTTTGGCTTGGTTGTAATAACCTTCAGCTTTTCTTCGTTATTAAAAATAGTTTCTAGGAATGGGACACTTCTAATATCAGAACCGTAGAAATATTTATATTTGATCACCAGGAAATCCTTTTATGGATATATCTTTTAATGCTTGTTTCCTATCTTTTCTTTTAAGAGCGCTAAGTAACAGTTTTCCATTTAGATGATCGAATTCATGTTGTAAAACTCTACCTAATAAGTCTTCTCCTTCATAAACAACTTCTTCACCTTTTTCATTAAAACAAGATAATCGAGCATATTCATATCTTGTTATGTCCCAATAATATCCAGGAAGAGATAAGCAACCTTCCATAAATACTACATCGCCAGAAAGTTCGTCCATTTTAGGGTTGATTGCAACAAAAGGCCCATCACCAGAATCAAAAACAAATATATTTTTATTTATTCCTATTTGAGGTGCAGCAAGTCCAACTCCAGGAGCTGCATACATAATATCAATCATTTTTTTTGATAAATTAACTATGTAATCATCAATAATGTCTATATCAGCGGATTTTGTAGTTAATGCAGGATGTCCAAAAGTTACAATTTCACTCATTAAATAAACCTTACTCTCTTTAATTCATACTCATATAAATTTTTAAAAATATCATTTACTTGAACATAATCGTTATCAATATCTAATTCTAATTCGTATAGATAATTTTCATTATTCTTAATTGGGCCTTTTAAATTTCTGTGTTGATAATCTAATTTGACATCAGTTGTTGTTGTAAATATTTTTTTAGTTAAATTAGGTCCGTATTTTTTACGTATACTAACTTCTTTTTGTATCCAATTATATAAATTTTTTGAATAGAGAGAATTAGAAATATTAAGATCTTTATTTGATATGCAGTATATTTTCTTTTTATTATTTTTAAAATATCTTAATAATTTCAATAGAAATATTAATTTATATGAATTTAATACACCATTTGTTGAGATTGTTGGATTTAAAATCACAAGACAATCAGAATTTTTTATGTCGTCATAATCTAAATAATTTAAATTTAAATTGTCAATTTTATCAGGTGAATAATAATTAAAATTATTTTCTATTTTTGAATTAAATAATGTAATAGCTTCTTGTGTAGTATTTCCTAAAAAGTATTCAATATCAAAATCAAATTCATAATTATTTATATTTTCAAATCTATTAAATTCAAAATTTGGAAATTCATTAAGGAATACAAATTCGCCACCAAAAAATAAATTCTTTAAATATGCAGACTCTATGATGTTTAAATTATTAAGTTTGGGAAGTCTAAAAGATGTAGCGTTACTGTTGAAAAAGTAATACTTTGAGTTCTCGTTAATTATAAGTTTTTCAAAATTTGTATTTAATAAAATCATATTACCTTTTTTGTAGTTTTTTAAATAACTGTTTGCTTCATCAACACCTCCAAATTTTTGATAAAAACTAAATTCAAGGATATTTTTTAATTTTTCATATAAATCTTTAGATTCTTTTAAAGATGAAACAATAAAAATATGACTTTTAGATTTATCAAATTTAATATTTATAACTTTATCGATATAAATATTTTCAATAGATGAATGATTTAGTTTATTTTGAGAATGCAATGAATCTAATTTAACATAACTATTCAAACAAAAACCTAAATTTAAATGATTTGTTACAGCTACTGCTTTAACATAATTTAGTTGATCTTTGTTTAGTTGCTTATTGTATATTTTAATTAATGAATTTACTTTAAAATTTGGTTCTTCACTAGTAAATGAAGTAATGACACCAATTTTCTTTTTATTTCTAAAAAGAACTTCCACAAGTGTTCCAACGGTAATTTTATTATTTAATTTTTCAGGTACTTTGTATGAAAACTGTGAAAATTTATATGTGTTGTTAGAAATTATTTCTAAATTGGCATACATTACATATCAATATTATCAATTATATGTGACGCAATTTCTTCTTTTGAAAGTAATTCGGACTCAAAAATTAGTTTATCTTTATTAATTATTTGAATTTTATTGTTTTCTCCACCAAATTTGTTTTCCAATATATTGTTAATAACAAGAAAATCTACATTTTTATCGTTTAATTTATCAAAATTTAATTCACTATTTGTTTGAGCTGAAAATGCAATATATTTTTTATTAGGAAACTCTTTTTTTATTGTTTTTACTATATCTAAATTTGGTTGCAATTCTATGGATAATGATCCTTTATCCCTTTTAACTTTCCCATCGAGTTTATTTACTGTGAAATCTGAAACCGCAGCAGCCATTATTAGGGTATCTATATTTCTAATTTTTTCTTTTAGTTTTATAAATAACTCATTTGAAGAAGTAAATCTAATATTGTTTGCATGAGGTATAGATTCAATTGTATTTGCATGAAGGTAAGTAACATCGTAACCTCTTGCTAACAGTTCAAAAGCTATCGCTCTCCCCTGTTTTCCTGAAGATAAATTTGATATAACTTTAACATCATCAATATTCTCATGCGTACCACCAGATGTAACGATTACTGATCCTTTGTCTTTATTTATAATTGAAAAAATTTCTTCAGGTTCAAGCATTCGTCCATAACCTTTGTCACCAATGTCTAAATTTCCATATCTTGGTCCACATATAATATTTGTTTTTTTTAATTCTTTAATATTTTTAATAGTTTTAACATTTAGATACATTTCTTCATGCATAGCTGGTGCAATAAATGTAGGTTTATCAAACATTAAATAAGTTGAGGTAAGAAGATCATCCGCTATACCAACGGCAAGTTTTGCAAGAAGATTAGCTGTAGCTGGATAAATTAAAAAAATATCTGCCCATCGGGCTAATTCTATGTGAGGAGATCCTTCTAAGTCATCCCAATTTGTAACTACTTTATTTGAGCTTAAAAATTCTTTACTTAAATACCTAGTTGAACTGTTTGTACCAATAATTTGGAAATTGAATTTTTCTTTGTAAGTATTTAAAAGTGTTTCAGATTTAGAACATGCGACACTACCTGATAACCCAAGTAGTATGTTTTTTTTCATTATTCTTTTTCTGTAACTTCGACCTTTCCTGCAGCAATTTCTTCAAATGCGACAGTTAGTGGTTTACGACTCAAGCTTTGTACTTGAGGTGGAGTATAAGCTCCGATACCCTCTCCTAGCTGATTAAAATAAGAATTAATATCTCTTGCTCTTCTTGATGCTGTTATTACTAAAGCAAATCTTCCTGGTGTTTCTTTTAATAGTTCTTCAATAGGTGGTTTAATCATATTTCCTCCAAGGTACATATTATATCAACTAATTGATTAACAGAAGTATTTAAATCTATATTCTCTATGAAATATTTAAATATTTCTTTATTTGATCTTTGGCTATCAGCAAGTTTCATCCTTGAATTTATAAAATCTTCAGTATGACCCCTGCTGTTTAAACGTTCAATTAAAAGATCGTTGCTTATATCAATAAAAATTCCGATATACTCTTCATTATTCGATAATAAATTTGTGGCACCTTTTATTTCTAAATCTAAAATAGTTATTTTGTCTTTTGTTTTTTCAAGCTCTTCAATAGATGTACCGTAGTAATTATTATTAAACTCTTCAAATTCTATAAATTCATTATTAGATATCATGTTTTGAAATTTCTCTAAAGATACAAAATGATAATCAACACCATTTACTTCATTTTCTCGAATCTCTCTTGTTGTATGAGATACAACAAAATTTATATCAATTTTATTTGATAGTTCATTAATTATCGTATTTTTGCCAACTCCACTAGGACCCGTAATTATATAAATCATATTGTCTCAATAAAATTCTTGATTTTATCTATGGAACTATTCTCTAATTCATAAATTTTAGTATTTTCATCTAAACCTATATCATTTAAAAATCTCATCGTTTTGACTTTTCCTATATGACCATTCTCCGTTAAAAGTTTATGTACCCTAATAGAATTAATTTTTGAATTGCTTACTGCATTCCTTAGTAAATTATCAAAGTTTTCAGATTCTAAATTAAATGAATTAATAAAATCAGTTCGCTCTTTTTTAATATGTAATAGTTCAGTTCTTAAATTCATTTTTACCAATCATATCAAGTATTGCGTTAACAAACTTTGCTCCTTCTGAAGAAGAGTGTTTGTCAGTGAGTTTTGTCCACTCTGAAACTATTACTTTTAAAGGAGTTAAATTAAGAGACAGTTCAGAAATACCTAGTATCAGTGATATTTTTTCTGTTTTAGCAATTCTTTCATAATTCCAATTATCAGAATACTTAACAATTAAATTTTTTATATTTTCATACTGATTTTTGGTATTAAGTATTAATTGTTCTGCTCGTATTATTTGATTTTCTGATAGTTCATTTTTACCCAAAGAAAAATTATCGATATCTATATTTGAGGAAAATAATATTTTAAAACAAACACTTCTAAAATCTTCTTTCATACTCTTGTTATGTAGCTTTTAGTTTTTGTATCAATTTTTATCTCATCATTCTCATCTATAAACATAGGAACTTGCATAATTAAACCTGTTTCTACTGTTACTTCTTTTGTGTTCGAATTAACTGAGTCACCTTTAACTGCAGGTTCAGATTTAGTTACTATTAAATTTACAGTTGTTGGAAGGATGATGTCTATAGGGCTATTGTTATACATCGCAATGGTAACTTCTTGATTTGGTTTTATTAATAATTCTTGCTCGTTTAATTGTTCTTTTGTTAATGAAATCTGTTCATAAGACGTTGTATTCATAAAATAGTATTCATTGCCTTCGTTATATAAATATTGGAATGATTGTTTGTCTATATAAGCTTGCTCAACATCTTCATCCGCTCTAAAGGTTTTATCAACAACTCCTCCACTATTTAAATTTCTTAATTTAGTTTTTACAAATGCACGACCTTTTCCAGGCTTTACATGCTGATATTCTAAA
>Ga0255759_10002673_pt1 | contig 15808 bp, 20 predicted proteins | sample 101ome_20_FD_179959 | JGI IMG/M metagenome (GOLD analysis project Ga0255759, IMG submission 179959) | Coastal salt marsh microbial communities from the Groves Creek Marsh, Skidaway Island, Georgia - 101404AT metaG (version 2) | ecosystem: Environmental > Aquatic > Marine > Intertidal zone >...
GAAACAAAATTAGAAGGAAATTAAAAGCAATTGTCCAGAAGTTGCTAAAAAAAAGAGGTGCAATTGATAAAGATTACACTTATATAGTTTTTGGAAAATCTAATGCCTATACTCAAAAACATGATTTTCTTATGCCTATAATGGAAAAATGTTTTGATAAAATAAAAAAGTAAGATGAACAAAATAATTATTAACTTTCAAATTTGCTTAATTAAAATTTATAAATATCTATTTTCACCTTTAATGGGTAATAATTGTAGATATGAACAAGAATGCTCAGAATATTATATTGGCTCACTTAAAAAACATGGTTTGCTAAGTGGATCTATATTAGGAGTTAAAAGAATATTAACTTGTCATCCAATAAAATTATTAGGTGGTGGATCTAGCTATAATTATGTTCCAAATAAAAAAGAAATAAAGAAAGAAAAATTAAATGGATAATAGAAACGTTTTTGTAGCTATCGCACTTTCAATGTCTGTATTATTATTCTGGGGAGCTTTTTTTGAAACACCTAGAAAAACTGCTGAGCAAAGCAACACTCAACAGGTTGAACAAAATAATAATCAATCTTCAATAGCGCCTACTATCAATCAACCTATAATTATTAAAAAAGTTACTAGAGAAGAAGCAATAAATAAAAGTAAAAGAATTACAATTGAAAATGAAAATGTTGTCGGATCGCTATCTTTAGAGGGGGCTTTAATTGATGATATATCTTTTAAAAAACATAAACAAAAAGTAGTTGGTGGCGAGAACACAGTTTTTTTATATCCATCAAAAACAGAAAATGGGTTTTTTATTGAAACAGGATGGACAAGTATTGGTAATAAAATAAAAGTACCATCAAATAGCTCTGTCTGGACAGTAAAAGGCAATAATACTCTAACCGAAAAATCTCCAGTAATAATTCAATGGGATAATAATGAAGGAATTATTTTTGAAAAAAAAATAGAACTTGATGATAAATATCTTTTTAAAATATCACAACAAGTAAAGAATAGTACTAATAGTGTTGTTGAGCTATTTCCTTATGCTCAAATGACTAGAAACAAGATTCCAGATGACATTCAAAACTTTTACATACAACACGAGGGTTTTATCGGTGTATTTGATGACGAATTAAAAGAAGATGATTACGATGATGTTAAAGAGAAAAAAATTGTTAGAGAATCAAATGAAGGTTGGCTTGGCATAACTGATAAATATTGGATGACAGCTTTTGTCCCTGAGTCTGGAAAAAATTTCAAATCAACTTTTCTTTATGATGAAGGATTTAAAGCTAATTATATAATTAATAAACCAACTATAATTAATCCATCTTCAACAGGAATTAATGAACTTAGATTATTTGTTGCTGCTAAAGAGGTTGAAACAATTGATACTTACGCTGAAATACAGAGCATTAAAAAGTTTGATTTAGTAATTGATTGGGGTTGGTTTTATTTTTTCACAAAACCATTATTTTTTGTGATTGATTATTTGTTCAAAATTTCAGGAAACTTTGGAACTGCTATTGTTCTATTAACTATTGCTTTAAGATTAATATTTTTCCCACTTGCAAACTTTTCATTTAAATCAATGGCAAAGATGAAAGCTGTGCAGCCAGAAATGATGAGGCTTAAGGAACTTCATAAAGACGATAAAGTGAAATTACAGCAAGAAATGATGGCTCTTTATAGAAAAGAAAAAATTAATCCAGCATCTGGATGTTTGCCAGTTTTAATTCAAATTCCGTTCTTTTTTGCAATTTATAAAATGCTTTTTATTTCTTTAGAGATGAGACATCAGCCGTTTTTTGGATGGATTAAAGATTTATCAGCAGCTGATCCTACAACTATTTTTAATTTATTTGGACTTATTCCATGGGATCCTCCAAGCTTCATGATTATTGGTATTTGGCCAATTCTGATGGGAGCGTCAATGTGGGTGCAACAAAAACTAAATCCAGCACCAGCTGATCCTATTCAAGCAAAAATTTTTGCATTCTTTCCACTATTTTTAACAATCATTTTGGCTTCATTCCCATCAGGTCTAGTTGTTTACTGGACAGTAAACAATATTTTAACAATTGCTCAGCAATACATAATCGTCAAACAAACTACTGTAAAAACAAATTAAATGTCTCAAAACATTTCTTTTGAAGAAATAAAAAAATTTTGGCCAAAAGATGCGCCAGATATAAACAATGTTCAAAAGTATGTTTCAAAATATAAAGATGAAAAGATTGTAATTAAATACGGAGGAAACGTTTTAATTGATAGAGATGTATTTAATAATTTTATTTTAGATATTAATATTCTAAATAAATTGGGTTTGTCAGTAATTATTGTTCATGGCGGTGGTCCAAGAATTAAGAGAGAATTAGATCAAAAGAAAATTGAGTCAAAATTTATCGATGGATTAAGAGTGACGGATAAAAATATTATTAATATTGTTGAAAAAGTTCTAATTGATTTTAATGATGATATTGTTCAAAATTTAAAGAAGTTAGGTTCTAATGCTGTATCTTTTCATCCGAAAAAAAATAATATAATCGAAGTAAGTCCTGAAAGAAAAGAATTGGGCTTTGTTGGAATTCCAAATAAAATTAATTCAAAATTAATTGAAGATGCAATTAACCAAAAACAAATTCCTATTGTAGCTCCACTTGGCATTGGAGCAAATCAACAAACTTATAATATAAATGGAGATACAGCAGCTAGTGCAATAGCTAAAAAACTTAAATCTAGAAGGTTATTACTAATGACCAATGTTGAAGGAGTTTATGACGATCAAAAGAAACTAATTTCAGAAATAAAACCTTTAGATCTAGAAAATCTGATTAAGTGGAAAGTTGTTCAAGGAGGTATGATTCCTAAAATACAAAATTGTGTTGATGCTGTCGAGAATGGAGTAAGAGGAGTTGTTATACTTGATGGAAGAAAATCACATTCAATATTACATGAAATTTTTTCCGATCAGGGTTCTGGAACCTTAATAAGAGAATGAAAAACTTAACAAAAATAAAATTTTGGTTATTTGATCTTGATAATACTCTTTACGATGGTGCAACAAAAGTTTTTGACCAAGTAGATAAAAAAATGTCAAAATTTATATCTGAGAAGCTAAATGTAAGTTTAGAAGAAGCTAGGAAAATTCAAAAAAATTATTTTCAAGAATATAACACCACATTAAATGGAATGATCAAACATCATAAAATAGACGCAGATGAATTTTTAGAATTTGTACATAATGTTGATCTTAGTTTTTTAAATAAAAATAAGTTTTTAGAGGAAGAAATAAAAAAACTAAACGGAAAAAAAATAATTTTTACTAATGGATCAAAGGCTCACGCTTTAAATGTAACAAAAAGAATTGGAATTGATAGGCTTTTCGACGGAATTTTCGATATTCGAGATTGTGATTTTGTTCCTAAGCCTTCAATAGAACCTTATAAAAAATTAGTAGAAAATTACAAAATTGAGCCACAATACTGTATATTCTTTGAAGATATAGCAAGAAATTTAAAGCCGGCTTACGAATTAGGAATGAAAACTGTATGGATAAAAAATGACGAACCTTGGGCAGCAAAATACTCGGATGAAAATTTTATTAATTATAAAACAGATAACCTGGCAAAATTTTTAAAGGAGATAAATGAACTTAGATAAATTAGAAAAAACTATTAATGAAAGTTTTGAAAAAAAAGAAAAAGTTAACCCAAAGTCAGATAAAAAAATTATTAAAGCAATAAATGAAACAATTGATTTAGTTGACCAAGGAAAAATCCGAGTAGCTAATAAGATAAATGGCAATTGGGTTGTTAATCAATGGATTAAAAAGGCAATACTCTTAAGTTTTAGAGTAAATAAAATGACAATGTCTAAAGGTCCTTATACAACTTGGTATGATAAAGTTCCTGGTAAAACAGTAAAGTGGAAAGAAAGTGATTGGAAGAAAGCTGGTTATAGACACGTTCCAAACGGCGTCGTTAGAAGAGGATCATTTATTGCTAAAAATGCTGTTCTTATGCCTTCATTTGTAAACCTTGGTGCATACGTTGATGAAGGAACTATGATTGATACTTGGGCTTCGGTTGGCTCTTGTGCGCAGGTAGGAAAAAATTGTCATATTTCTGGAGGAGCTGGTATTGGTGGTGTACTTGAGCCATTGCAAGCTGGACCAGTAATTATTGAAGATAATTGTTTTGTTGGGGCAAGATCTGAGGTTGCTGAAGGTGTGTTAGTTGAAGAAGGTGCCGTTATATCAATGGGAGTTTATATAGGAGCATCAACAAAGATTATTGATAGAGCTACTGGTGAAATTACTTATGGAAAAGTTCCGGCTTATTCTGTTGTAGTACCGGGAAGCTTACCTAATAAATCTAATCCAGATAGGCCGTCTTTATACTGTGCTGTGATAGTTAAAAAAGTTGACTCAAAAACAAGAAGTAAAACATCTATTAACGATCTGTTAAGAGATTAAAATAAAACATGAATGAATTAAAATTAGCAAAAGAGCTTATTAAATTTCCAAGTGTAACACCAAAAGATGCAGGAGCTATTGGATATGTAGAAAAGCAATTAAAAAAACTAGGGTTTGATTGTAAAATTTTAGAATTTAAAGACAAAAATAAAATATGTAAGCCAATTAAAAATATTTATGCGAGATTAGGTAAACAAAGTCCTAACTTATGTTACGCTGGTCATACAGATGTTGTGCCGCCAGGAAATTTAAAAGATTGGACTGTTAACCCTTTTAGACCTTTAATTAAAAATAATCATTTAATAGGTAGAGGTGCAAATGACATGAAAAGCTCCATAGCTTGTTTTATATCAGCAGTAGATAAATTTTTAAAAAAAAGAAAACAATTTAATGGTTCAATAAGTTTTCTGATCACAGGAGATGAAGAAGCCTTAGCAATTAATGGAACAAAAAAAGTAGTGGATTATTTAAAAAAAAAAAGAGAGAAAATAGATTTTTGCATTGTAGGTGAGCCGACAAATCCTAATAAGCTTGGAGAAATGATAAAAATTGGCAGACGAGGCAGCTTATCTGGGACTATTATTATTTCTGGGTCACAAGGGCATGTTGCTTACCCTCATCTTTCTAATAACCCTGTAAATACATTAGTAAAAATATGTAAAAAACTTAATGAACATAGGTTAGATAAGGGTAACAAAAATTTTCAACCTTCGAACTTAGAAATTACTTCGATAGATGTTAATAATACTGCTACTAACGTTATTCCAGCTCATGCTATAGCACAATTTAATGTAAGATTTAACAATCTTCATACCTCAAGTAGTTTAAAGAAAAAAATTAATTCGATTGTCAAAAATTTATGCAAAAAAAATAAATGTAAATCTAAAATAGATTTTCATGTTAATGGGGAGTCTTTTCTTACCAAACCCAATAAAACTATTTATATGGCTAGAAATATAATTAAAAAGGTAACTAAAATAAAACCTAAATTTTCTACAACCGGCGGAACTTCTGACGCAAGATTTATAAAAAAAATTGCACCATGTCTTGAATTTGGTTTAGTAAATAAAACAATGCATAAAATTGACGAATGTGTTTCTTTAAAAGATTTAAAAAATCTGACAAAAATTTATCAAAATATCCTTGAGGATTATTTTAGGTGAAATTTTATAAGATAAGAAAATCAAAAATTGATAATTTAGGTTTATATGCTGCTAAAGATATAAAAAAAGGAACTCGTGTAATAGAATATAAGGGTAAAGTCATTACTAGAAAAGAAGCTGAGGAAAACCCTAAGTATGATAATGATAGAGCTATCTACCTTTTCAACCTAAATAAAAGATATGATCTTGATGGAGATTTTAAATTTAATACCGCAAGATTAATAAATCATTCTTGCGATCCTAATTGTGAAGTTACAGGCACTGGACTAAAAGTTTGGGTTTACGCAATTAAAGATATAAAAAAAGGTGATGAATTTTCATATGATTATGGGTTTAGTTTTGATGATGATTTTAAAAATTATCCTTGTAAATGTGGCTCTAATAATTGTTGTGGTTACATAGTAAGAGAAGGTTCGAGATGGAGAATAAAAAAAAAATTAAAAAGATAAAAAAGTTACTTTTCATTACTCCTCGGAATCCTTTTTCAGGAAGGTTTTCGGGAGATGTAGTAAGAGCTAAAAAATTTACCGAACATTTTAAAAAAAAATTTTCAGTGACTCTATTGACACTTGATAAAAATATTTCTTCTCAAAAAAAAATTAAAAATTTACATTTGATTACTATTAAAGAAAGAAATATTTTAATTAAACTGTTTAATATATTTAAATTTCTTTTCAAATTACAGCCTATGCAATTAGGATATTTCTACTCGAACGATATCAACAATTTTATTAAAAGCAATTATCGTGATTTTGACTTAATTCTTTTTCAGACACTAAGAGCAACTCAATATTATTGTCCATCCAATCATAAAAAAAAATATTTAGATATGGGTGATTTATATTCAAGTAATTACTTACAAACTTCTAAATCTAAAAATATTTTTAATCCTTTAAAATATATTTATCTGTTAGAGGGTATTTTAATAAAAAAATATGAAATTTTATGCTTTAAAAAATTTGATAAAATTTATTTGTTTTCAAAAAAAGAAATAAAATCTGTAAATACATTTAAAAATAAAATTAAACAAACGAATTATGGAATTGATAAAATTAAAAAGAAATTTAGATATAGCAAAAAAAATAATAAAATTATTTTTATAGGAAATATCAAATATTTACCAAATCTTGATGCTTGCAAGTATTTTGCTAAAAATATTTTTCCTAAAATTCTTGAAAGGGACTCATCAATTCAATTTCATATTATTGGTGAAATATCTAAGATTGATAAATTTTTGTTAGAAAGAAATAAATCAATCTTAGTCCACGGCAAATTGAATAAACTAGATGCTATTATTAAAAAATCATTCTGTGGACTAGCAAATTTAAATATTTCTTCGGGCATACAAACTAAAATTCTAACTTACATGTCATTTGGACTTCCTTGTATTTCAAGTAGAAAAGTTATAAAAAACTTTGATAAACTTAATTCACAAGTTATTCCAAGTTACACAAATGATGATGAATTGATTAAATTAATATTTAAATTAAAAAATAAAAAAAAACTAAGTACAAAAATTTCACAAAAATCTATAAAAGAAATTAAAAAATTTTATTGGAAGACAGTTTTAAATAACATTAAAGTAAATTAATTTAGAGCACCTTATCTTTTACATTTTTCAAATCTGATTCTACCATCTCTTTAACGAGGTTTTCAAAATTAACTTTAGGAGTCCAGTCTAACTTTTTTTTAGAGTTAGAAGGATCTGCTAAAAGTGTCTCTACCTCAGCAGGTCTAAAAAAAGCCTTATCTATTTTTACATAATCTTTATAATTTAAACCTACATGACTAAATGCTATATCTAAAAATTCTTTAACTGAATGTTGTTCACCAGTGCCTATAACGTAATCCTCTGAAATATTCTGTTGAAGCATAAGCCACATGGCCTCCACATAATCTCTTGCATGCCCCCAATCTCTTTTAGCTTCAAGGTTTCCTAATCTTAATTCGTTTTGTAAATTATTTTTAATTTTTGCAACTGCTAATGAAATTTTTCTTGTTACAAACTCAAAGCCTCTTCTAGGAGATTCATGATTAAATAATATTCCCGTACTTGCAAACATTCCGTAAGCTTCACGATAATTTCTGGTAAATTCAAAACCTGTAACTTTAGAAATACCGTATGCAGATCTTGGATAAAATCTTGTTTTTTCATTTTGAGGAGTTTCAATTGTTTTTCCAAACATTTCAGAAGAACCAGCAAAATAAAATTTAGATTTTGGTGAAAACTCTTTTATTGATGCAAGCATATAGTGTGTACCATTCACATTAGTATTAATTGTAGAGAACTCATCTTCGAATGAATTAGCTACATAGCTTTGAGCAGCTAGATGATATATTTCATCAGGCTGAACTTTATTTATAATTTTAGCTAAGCTTGGAAAGCTTTCAAGAGATCCGCTATGCAAATTTAACTCATCTCTAATTTCCCTAATTCTCCAAAGTCTATGTGTTTCATCTTCTAGAGCAACTCTTCTAATTATTCCATGAACTTCATAATTTTTTTTCAAAAGAAATTCACTTAAATACGAACCGTCTTGTCCAGATATTCCTGTTATTAAAGCTTTTTTCATAGTCATTTTAGTTACAACATTTTTTTGTAGCTTTCTAGTAAAATACTTTTTCTAAATAAAGACCGTCCGGTGGTGCTGGTGGTGCGCATAAATTTCTTTTTTTTGAACTAATCACAAATTTTATTTTTTCAGGCTTCCATTTTTCTTCGCCAACATATTTCAGGCAACCAACCATAGATCTAACTTGTTTTTGGAGAAAAGATTTTGACTCAAAAATGAATATTATACTATTTTTCTTTTTTTTTATTTTAGCTTTAGTGATAGTTCTTATAGGGCTTTTAGCTGTACAAGAAGAAGCTCTCATGGCTGAAAAATTATGAGTACCCAAAAAAAATTTTATTCCCTTTTTCATTTGAGGTAAATTTAATTTCTTTTTAATTTGCCATGACCTTTTTTTAAAAATTGGAGAATGAGCTTCTCTGTTCATAATAATGTATTTTTAAATTTTTTTTTTTACAGAATGTCTTGCATGAAAAGACTTTTTTTTTCTTTTTAAATCAATTATAGAAATATCAGTATCTTTAAGAAAAAAATTTACTGAGTTTAAAAATTGAAATTTATTAAGAATTTTTTTTTCACTATAAAAATTTGCACTTTGTCCTGTAGCGTGTACACCAGCATCTGTTCTACCAGAACCATTTATTTTAACTTTTGACTTTAAAATTTTACTTAAAGCTTTTTCGACTAAAGATTGGATTGAAGCTCCATTTTTCTGATATTGCCAGCCAACATAATTAGAGCCAAGATATTCTAAAATAATTTGATAATTGATCATTAAGAGAGTATTTCTCCCTTTTTAATTTTATAACCGGTTAAAAAATTACTGGTCTTCAAAATTTTTTTTCCTTCTTTTTGAATAAGTTTAATTTTTATTGATTTTTCTTTACACCCAATAATTAAATCATCTGTTAAAACTTCTCCTGCTCTTCCAGAGTTTTCAGATTTTTCTGCTTCAATAATTTTTATTCTATTACCTTCATGTTCAAACCAAGCTCCAGGAAAAGGATTTAATCCATTTATTTCGGCTAATATTTTCTTTGCAGGTTTGTTCCAATTTATTTTTGCTTCTCTTTTGTTAATTTTTTTTGCATATGTCACATTTTTTTCATCTTGATTAATAAATTTTACCTCATTTTTTTTGAATAAACTTAAAGCATCTACAATTAAATTTGCCCCTGTTTGAGAAAGTTTTTTACTCAATAGTGAAAAGTTATCTCCTTCGTTTATGTTTATTCTTTCTTGAATCATAAAAGGTCCAGCATCTAATTTTGGAATAATTTTCATAATTGATATACCTGTTTCTGTATCCATTTCCATTATGGATCTTTGAATTGGGGCTGCACCTCTCCACCTTGGAAGAAGAGAGGCATGAATGTTTAAAAAGGTTAAATCTTTTATATTTAGGAAGCTATCTGGAATGATTTGGCCATATGCTACAACAACCACAAAATCAATATCTGCATTTTTAATATAATCTAACTCTTTATTATTGTTTAAACTATTTGGATGTCTAATAGGTATTTTTAATTTTTCTGATTCTAAATGGACTGGTGATTTTAATAACTTTTGTCCTCTAGATTTTTTCTTTGGCGGCTGAGTAATAACGCCAATTATTTTGTGTTCTAAATACAATTTTTTTAAAATAGGAACAGAGAATTCTGGGGTCCCCATAAATAAAATTTTATATGACATGATTTTTATAGAACCATTTTATCCAGCGATTTTTTTTGTTTTGTTAATTTTTTTATTATCATATCTCTTTTAAGTTTTGACAGATAATCAATAAACAAAACACCATTTAAATGATCAATTTCATGTTGAATACAAGTTGAGAGTAGACCATCTGCTTTAAGTTCCTTTTTTTTTCCATAATAATCAATAAATTCAACATTGCATTCTGCAGGTCTTTCGATTTCAGCAAAATAACCTGGAAGGGATAAACATCCTTCCTCATAAATTGAAGTTTTTTTTGCTTTAAGTTTAATTTCAGGATTGATTAGAAATAATGGTTTTTTTTCTTCCTCTTTTTTGGACACATCAATAACTATAATACGTTTTAAAATACCGATCTGAACAGCAGCTAGACCAATACCTGGAGCATTATACATAGTCTGCAACATATCGTCTAAAAGTTTTCTTGTACTATCGTCTACAGTTTCTAATGTCGTGCTTTTTTTTCTTAAGATAGGATCAGGTTCAATAATTATATTTCTTATAGACATTTAAGTCTTATGCTCTTTCTGGTAAAGCTGAAACTATTACTTTGTTTCTAATAGTATATAAACTCATCTTGTTTAAAAGGTTCGTTACAAAATATATTGTTTCTGGGTCAAGTTGGTAAATTTCATCTTCTCCTATAATTTCAACTATTTTTAAAGTTAAAAATGCTTTTTGTTCATTATTAATCAGTTTTAATAAATTATCTGGAACTTCATACTTTTTCGATAACTCATCGTATTTAAAATTTTCTGGCAAAGAGAATCCATCTTTAATCAGTGCATCAGCAAGAGCTAAATCTTTAGCCGATATAAAATATTTATTATTTTTTAAAAACTTTTTAAAAATTTTATCAATATCTTTTTGTACCTTTTTTTTATTTTCTCCTTCTACAAAATATTTCAATATTTTTGATTGATGTAAAATTTTATCATTATATTTTATTTTTCCTTGAACAAGTCCGTCGTCAGAAATAATTCTACTTTGAGCTGCTTCTTGATATCTTTCTGGTAGGTTTTCTATTCCAATTTCTTCAATTATTTCACTAAAAAATTCTGAATAAACATTAATCAAGTTAGATTTTTTGAATAAATCTTCTAAAATAAACAAATATTCTATTTTATTTTCATTAGTTTCAGATAGTAAGTATTTTTGATATATTAACGCTCTAGCATCCATTTCATCAAAAGTTTGATAAGTATTTTTAGCATTAATCAAATTGTTTAGATTAAAAGGAATTTGTCTGTAAAATTCAAAAATTGTTTTTTTATCTAATTTATTTTTATTCGCAGCAATTTCTAATTCTTTAAGTTTTTCTTTATTGTTCGCTTCATCAAATTTTATCAAATTTGCTGCATTCAAATATTTCCAAATTTCTGGTTTTGTTTTCGAAGATGGTTCGTAATTAAAATTAGATGTTGTGATGCTTGAGAGATAAAAATTTAAGAGATTTTTATCGTCTATTTTATTATCAGTTTTTTCCGTAAGCCCTAAAAGAAAATTGATTCTATTATCATAAAATTTATTTGATTGGTTTTGTTCACGCAAAAGATCAAGCAATAATTGTGCCTCTGAGTTTTTTTTATTAAATACTAGACAATAAATTTTAAATTTCTCCAGATATGGATCTTTGATCTTTGCGTCAATAAATTTAATTTTATCACAACCTTCTTTGATATTTGCACTAGCAATATTTTGATCAACTAAATATTGTACTGCTTTACTTTTACTCTCAAATTCTTGGTTTTGTTTTAAAAAACTTTCAATTAAGTCAACCTTTTCGTTTTTAATTAACCAATCTATCTTTAAATTTACAAATTCCTTTTCAGTCATTCCTGGTGGAGGATAAGAAAATGAAAATAAAATAATTTCTAAAATTTCTTCAGATGATTGCGAAAGTTTAATTTTTTCTAGTCTTTTTAAGCTCGATCTTAACTCATCAGCTTTAGTGTTTGACCACATATTTAGGTTTAAATCATAGTTTGCAGGTTCAAAAATTCCGTAAATATTTTCTTTTACCTCGATGATTTCATTTTTTTCTTCTATTTGAATTTTTGTAGGACTTTCAATTATGTTAGCTGCCTTTGTGTTATCATTTTCTTGAGCTGTTTGTGTTGAAGAATTGGAGGTTTCAATTTTTTTTTTTGTGTTATTTTTCCAAATATCTATTTTTTCTTCACTCCATAAAGGCGAGAATAAAATGAGAACTAATAAGCCTGTTAAATATTTAAAGCTTTTTAATTTCATTAGTTACATCAATTTTAAATTTTTTTTCAGGACTAGGGAATTTAATTTTTTCAATTAAAAAAATTGCAAAAACTAAAACTACAATTACTAAAATTAATTTAACTAGAATTCTGAATAATGTATTTCCAATCTTTGGCTGTCTATTGTATTTAAGTTGCATACTTTTTGAATTTATTTAAACTCAATAAATAAGACATAATTATGAAAAATCAAATCGTAAAAATTAAATAAATGGAAAAAAACCTTACTTTGACCGGTATGATGGGTGTGGGTAAAACTACTATAGGTAAAAGACTGGCAAAAAAATTAAACTTTGCTTTTATAGACATAGACAAAATTATTGAAAAGCAAGAGGGTGAGTCTATAAGTTCAATATTTAAGAATAAGGGGGAAGATTATTTTAGAAAACTTGAGAGACAACAAACTTTAAAAGAGCTAAAAAAAAATAAATCAGTAATTTCACTTGGTGGCGGTGCCTTTTTAAATTCTTCTGTTAGACAATGTTCAAAAAAACACTCTATTAGCTTTTGGTTAGATGTTCCGATTGAAACATTGTTAAAAAGGTTAAAAAAAAGTAAAAACCGACCTATGCTTGGAAAAGAAAAAACTGATGGTTCAATAAAAAAAATTTATTTTATAAGAAAAAAATTTTATAATAAGGCTGATTATCGTATTAGATGTAAAACATTAACCTTAAAACAAGTTATTGAAAAAATTTTAACCTTTTATGAAAAATCAAGAAATTAAGTTTCAAAATAAATCTGAGAGATATTCAATATTTATTGGTGAAAATTCAATTAATTTATTACCAAATAAAATTAAAACTCTATGTCCCGAAACAAAAAAAATAGGTGTAATAGTAGATAAAAATATACCATCAAAATACAAACAAAGACTAAAGAAAAAATTGAAAGGTTATGAAGTTTCTTTTTTACCATTTTTGGCTAATGAGAAAAATAAATCATTAGCCAAAACTTATTCATTATTAAATATTTTATTATCAAAAAATTTAAACCGTTCAGATTTGATAATTGGTTTTGGTGGAGGCATCACTGGCGACGTAGCTTCTTTTGTTGCTAGTATTTTCAAAAGAGGAATAAATTTTATTAATATTCCAACAACTTTGCTAGCACAGGTAGATTCATCTATTGGTGGAAAAACTGGGGTGAATTCAAGTCATGGTAAAAATCTAATAGGATCATTTTATCAACCTAGATTAGTATTAATTGACACTACATTTTTAAATTCATTGCCAAAGAAGGAGATGATTTGTGGATACGCTGAAATTTTAAAACATTCAGTGATAAAAGATAAAAATTTTTTTAACTGGTTGAAAAAGAATACTAAATCAATTTTAGATAAGAAAAAAAAAGAATTAATTTACGCAATCAAAAAAAGTTGCCAGATAAAAATGTTTTTTGTGAAGCGAGATACCACAGAGAGGAATTTAAGAATGACTTTAAATTTCGGTCATACTTTTGCTCACGCAATTGAAGTCAAAAATAATTATTCAAAAAAATCTACTCATGGAGAAGCGGTTTTATCTGGCATGATATTGGCTAGTAAATTTTCAGTTTATAAAAAATTATGCTCAAGTAAGACATTAAATGAAATTAAAAATATTTATATTCAAAATAATTTAGATTACACTTACAAAAAATATTCTAACAAAAAAGAAATTGATAAACTTCTCCCATTCTTAAAGAATGATAAAAAAAATAATGATGGGAGAATAAACTTTATTTTATTAAAACATGTTGGTAAAACAACTTTATCAAATCAAAATAAAATATCTTTAAAACATTTAAAAAGTATTACAAAAACTATTGCTCAATACTAATTTCCAAAGCATGTATTTTATTTGAAAGTTCATCTTTTAAAACTTTCATTACTTTTTTTTGAGCTTTTACTCTTGAAAGTGAATTTAAATACAAAGATCTTATTTTTAAGTGTAGGTGAAATTTATCTGGTGAAAATGATTTATGTTTGGCATGTTTATTTGAATTATCAACAATCTCTATTTGTTCAATCTCTATTTCTTTTTTTAATTTAGCAATAATATCTTCAAAAAAAATATTCATAATTAAGATTTTACTATATAGATAAATTTAATGAAAATAATTTGTGATTGGGATAATTGTAAAGAAACTGGGTCTTATAAAGCTCCAGTGGAAAAAGATAACAGCAAAAAATACCGATTGCTATGTCTTAATCATATTAAAATATTTAATAAAAATTGGAATTATTTTGAAAATATGGACGATCAAGAAATAGAATTTTTTATTAAGTCGGATTTAACCTGGCATAAATCTACAAAAACTTTTGGTTCTTCAGATAATTTTTTTAATATTTTATGGAATAATGCCCTTGATGATAAATTAAACATTTTTAAAAGCTCAAATTTTAGAGACTTCAAAAAAACAAAAATCTCTCAACAAGATAAAGATGCTTTACAAGTTATGGAATTAAATGAGGAAGTAAAATGGGAGCAAATACACTCTAAGTTTAAAGAACTTGTAAAAAAGTATCATCCTGATAAAAACCAGGGAGATAAGAAATTTGAAGAAAAATTAAAAAAAATTACTCTGGCATATAGTCAGCTTAAAAAAACATTAGGAAAAAAATGAGTTCACAACAATTGCTACAAAAACCTGACATTAAATTATCAGTAAAACAAACATTTGGGTTTGAAAGCGATATGAAGGTAGGAGCATTTTCAAAAAAAAATGAATATGTTCCAAAAATAGATAATGATTACAAATTTGATAAGGATACAACTTTAGCAATTCTTGCAGGTTTCTCTTTCAACAAGCGAGTTTTAATTCAAGGATACCATGGTACAGGAAAATCTACTCATATCGAACAAGTAGCTGCAAGACTAAACTGGCCATGTGTAAGAGTAAACCTAGACAGTCATATAAGCAGAATTGATTTAATTGGTAAAGATGCAATTGTATTAAAAGATGGAAAACAAATAACAGAATTTAAAGAAGGAATTTTACCTTGGTCAATACAAAATCCGGTCGCTCTTGTTTTTGATGAGTATGATGCAGGAAGACCAGATGTGATGTTTGTAATTCAAAGAGTTTTAGAAAGCGAAGGAAATTTTACACTATTAGATAAAAATAAAGTTTTAGAACAACATGATTTTTTTCGAATCTTTGCAACTACTAACACTGTTGGTCTTGGAGATACAACTGGTTTGTACCATGGTACTCAACAAATTAACCAAGGTCAGATGGATAGATGGAATATTGTTTCAACTTTAAATTATTTACCATTTGAAAAAGAATTAGAAATAGTTTTAGCTAAGAATAAAAATTTAAACAACAAAGAAGGAAAAGAACTTTTATCTAATATGATTAAGGTTGCTGATCTAACAAGAAAAGGTTTCATTAATGGTGATATCTCAACTGTAATGAGCCCTCGTACAGTTTTGCATTGGGCGGAGAATACAGGTATATTTAAAGATCAAGGGTACGCTTTTAGAATTACATTCTTAAATAAGTGCGACGAATTAGAAAAAAAAATAATTTCTGAGTACTATCAGAGATGTTTTGGTGAAGACTTACCAGAGTCATCTATTAATATCACTTTATAAAGTGGAAAATAAAAAAGAAAAAATAGCTGACTTTAAAACT
>Ga0255759_10002689_pt1 | contig 15759 bp, 9 predicted proteins | sample 101ome_20_FD_179959 | JGI IMG/M metagenome (GOLD analysis project Ga0255759, IMG submission 179959) | Coastal salt marsh microbial communities from the Groves Creek Marsh, Skidaway Island, Georgia - 101404AT metaG (version 2) | ecosystem: Environmental > Aquatic > Marine > Intertidal zone > Salt...
GTCAGAGCTAGCGAAAATCTCACTAAGTCGCTCGAGTTCTAGGTCAAGACCTTGCTGTAGATTATCTCCAGTAAGCACTGCGTCATCTAGTAGATTACTAGCCATTGAAAGACCGATTGGTGCTGTTCTACCGAGAGATTTTAACTGTCTTGATACCATTTTATCTTGAGGGTCAAAACCTTCTGGACAGTTACCTGACGCTAGAGAATTCATATTTGCATCCTTGTAGAAATCAAGGGCGAAAGCAGCGGCTGGATGTGTGCTATCAGCGGGTTTTGCAGGATACTTGTCAACTGGTTTGCCGGAAGTTGAAATCGCAGATACTGTTTGTTCTACTTTGCTGGGTTCTACTAAATGAGTCAGAAGGCCAAGTGCTGCAGCACTACCTGCGTCTAGGAAATTTCCTGCAAGGACAGCGAACCTAGCAGCTTCAATTCCACAAATCCTAGGCGTGCGCTGGGTGCCACCTAGACCAGGGTATATTCCGATGCTAGTTTCTGGGAACCGAAATTGTGTTCGCCTCGTTCCGACTCTATAATCACAGGCGAGGGCTAATTCCAATCCTCCCCCAAGCGCTAATCCTGTTGTCAATGCAATTGTTGTCTTGTTTGAATTTTCTAATTTGTTCAAGACCTCATGGCCATTTGCTGTAAATTTGTAGATATCGGGAAATGCATCAGCTTGTATCTTATCGACAAAGAATTTGACGTCAGCTCCTGCAATGAATGCTTTACCAGCTCCATCAATCACGATCGTTTTGATATCTTCACGAGAGTTAAGCGAGTCGAGTGCGATGCCTAATTGTTCGACAACAATTTCATTGAGGGCGTTCATTGCCTCAGGTCTATTGATTCTAACAGTTGCAATATCGCCTTCAATATCAATATCGACATAATTGAATTCTAAAGGTTGAGTTAATTCAGCAAACCAACTTGGTAGGTTGAATTCCGCTAAATCTGCGTAAGATTGAGCCATTGATACCGCTTCTGAAATCCCGATTCGATTTGCTAATTCGAAGGGCCCTAGTGCCCATCGAAGTCCAACTTTAGCACCACGATCAACATCTTCCATTGAACAGATTTCTTCTTCAACAATCTGAGATGATACAGCGAATACCTGGCCCATTAATCGCTGACGAATGATTGCTGCCGCCTCATCACTACATTCTGAATCTTCACCGATGTCCCACATTCCTCCTTCTTCCACCATCTTCCTAAGATTAGCGGCACCTGTATATCGTGGGCATTGTAATTGTTCGGCTAAATAATCGGTAGAGTGCAAGGCGATAGGAGGCCCTGTCAAATTCATTAGAGCAAAAGGCCCCATTCCTATTCGGAATGCCTTTTCTGCGACCGCATCGATTGCAGCAGCGCTAGCTACTCCTTCTTGCAATAACATGCAGGCTTCGTTTAGCCATGGAACAAAGAAGCGGTTTACAACAAATCCAGGTCGATCTTTACAGATGATTACGACCTTACCCATTGTTTTGCAATATTGTTCCACAGCGTCTAGGGATTGCTTCGAAGTAGTCTCTGCTGGGATTATTTCGATTAGTCGATTTTTCGCTGGATGGTAAAAGAAATGCAGACCAACAAAGCGATCGGGTCTACCAGTTGCTTCGGCAAGAGCATTAACACTCAAAGAAGAGGTGTTAGAAGCGAGAATTGTATGTTCGTCGCATACCTTATCGAGGGTTGTGAATACTTCTGTTTTGATATCGAAGTCTTCGAAAACAGCTTCGATAACTAGGTCGGTATCTTTGGCGACGTTTTCGGTTCCAACAACACCAGTAATTCTGGCTTTGATTTCTTCAGCCTCATTCTCGCGGAAAATTCTCCTTTCAATTGCTTCATCAAGAAAATTAGCAATAATCGATTGACCGCGTTCAACCCATTGTTCCTCTCTATCTACCATCTGTACATCGAATTGTTCTTGGGCGGATTTTTGGGCGATTCCAGAGCCCATGTTTCCAGCACCGACGATTGCCACACTTCCAATAGGTCGCATGGCCGGGCGAGCCGAGACCTACCAATGAATCCACCGATTCCGGTCCTTCGGACCGACGGAGTTGAATCAAAAATTTCACCCAATCAACTATTATCACAGTCTCATGTGGACAGTTTATGCAACATACGCGGCGATTGCTAGCAATTGTCTTACTAACCATGCTAATTTCATCGAGTCAGGTGGCTATCGCCAATAGTAATGGGAAATACAATTCATCTAGTGGTTGTAATTGTCACGGCAGTACACCAGATTCAAGTTTGACCCCAACACACAATTTCCCTGCAACATACACACCAGGACAACTTTACTCCCTAAATCTCGGAATGAGTGGAGGTGTTTCTGGCACAAAGGGAGGATTCAATCTTCTAGTATCAGATGGAACACTATCAACTGGATTCGGTATTATGAATACCCAAGTTAATTCAGCAGGAAATCAAGGAACTCATCAATTCCCTGATTATCGAAGCTGGTCGTTAGACTGGACTGCACCTTCATCTGGGTCAGGTACCGTAACCTTCACTTTTGCAGTTAACGCAGCGAATGGTAATGGCGCTGTTTCTGGTGATGGATGGGCAACTACGACTTTCCAATCTAGTGAAGATTCAGGTTCGACAAATACACCTCCAGAGGCATCTTCTGTTTGGTTCGTTCCTAGCGAACCAACGAAGGCCACAGGATTGGCAATGGATTACACCTATTATGATGCAGACGGTGACTCGGAACAAGGCACCCAGATTCGCTGGAAATTAGATGGAAACAATGTGGGAGACCTTGATGATCAAACTTCGGTGTCCCAGACATGGCTTGCAAAAGGCCAACAATGGACATGCACAATTACTGTTAAGGATGGCACTGACCAAGGAGAACCAGTAACTATCGGACCAGTCACATTAAACAACACACTACCAATAGCAAGGAATCTAGAATTAACTCCTGAAAATCCTATTGACACTGATGAACTAGAATTAGACTACGATTACTTCGATTTAGATGGTGAACCACAGCAAGGAACCAAAATTCGCTGGTATCTCGATGGCGCTAGAATACCAGAATTAGATGACCAGGAAAGCGTCTCTCCACTAATGATTCGTAGCGGAGACCAATGGGAAGCCTCTGTCAAACCTCATGATGGTGACGATTTTGGTGAAATCGTTTACACAGGTGTCGTGGTAATCGGTTCATCGAATAACCCACCTGTTGCCACAGTTTACGTGTCTCCAGTTGGTAATGCTCGTACTGATGACGCGCTACAGGTTAACGTAGGGTGGACTGACCCAGATGGCGATTCAGTACAGTCTACGGAGATTCGCTGGTTTAGAGACGGTGTCCAAGTATCTGCTTACAACGATCTAACTGCTGTTCTATCCGAATCAACTTCCAAGGGAGAAACTTGGACAGCAAAAGCAAGGGTAAGTGATGGATTATTATGGTCGGATTGGGTAGAGAGTGAGGATTTGATTATTCTCAATACCCCGCCTAGAGTGACATCAATTCAGATGCTGCCTTCCGGGAAATTAACCACCTCAGTGAATCTCAGTGTCATTTGGGAACAAAGTGACGCCGATGGAGATTCAGAAATGAATAGTCAAATTCGTTGGTGGGTTGATGGTGAATGGGTGAGAGAATACGATGGAATGACTGAAATCCCAGCCTCTGAGACTGTTAGAGATCAGAGTTGGTCAGTACAAGTCGTCCCGGGTGACGGAGACGACTTAGGAACCTCGATGAAAACAACTTCAAGACAGATTGAGAATGGTGCTCCGGGTAACATGCTAGTTTACGTTGGAAATGGTAATACTGGATTTACGGGAGAAGCGAGTGAAATGCCTTCTCTCCCAACAATACCTGCAAACTCACTAGAATCATTGGTGGTTTATGCTTCGGCGACAGATCTAGACGGAGAACCTGTCTCATACCATGTTTCTTGGGCGCGCAATGGTTTCTCCGTACCCGACCTTGAAAATACTCTCACAATTCCTGCAGATAGGCTAGAACCAGGGCAAACATGGATTGCCACTGTTACAGCTAGTGACCCTTGGGGCTTATCGACAATTTCAGATGTAGAAATCGAAATTGCTAATGTTCCGCCCACAGCGATAATTTCGACCTCACCTCAACCTCCTATCGCTGGAGCTTTTATCACACTCGATGGTTCCATGTCAGCAGATCTCGATGGTGAGATAATTCACTATATGTGGGATGTAAATGGAGTTAGTTTAACCGGCGAGATGGTCAATGTACAATTGGGAACTGGCTCTCATTCTGTTACACTAACTGTAGTCGATGACATGGGAGAGACTGGTGTAGGGGTGTCATACATAACATTCGAAGAGGTGACCACGGTAAGTGGCCTTTCTGCGACACTTTCTGGTAGTGAAGTGGAATTATCTTGGGAATGGACAGAAGGCGAAACTAATTTCCGAATATATCGTTCAAGCAGTCCATTCACCTCCTCAGAACATGGTACTAATGGAGAAGCTTTAGTCACTGACCTAGAACCGGTTGGGGAGACTACTGAGGTATCTTGGAGTGAGATTGCTCCAGTTGCTTCTAATCTCTATTATGCAGTAACTGCAGAGGTTGGAGGCCTCGAGGTTTTGTGGCTCTTTGAGATGGATAACACCGCTAGTGTTGATGCTTCTGAAGCCCCCAATTCCATAGATATCGAACCTACTGGTTCAATTTCTGCGATGTCCTTACCTGTCACGATAATCATGCTACTGGTTGGTGTAGCGAGTATTGGAATAACCGTGTTCTGCCGAAGGAGGGATGCTTGATGCGCGGTAGAATTCTAGCTCTTGCTACAATTACTCTAATGCTAATCGCAACGCAAGGTACTGTCGCGAATCCTGGTGGTAATGGTGACTCAAACAGGGATTTTGTTTGCGGAGGTTCTTGCCACGGAGACCCTTCACTAAGCGCTCCTTCCAGCGCAACGATTTCGATTACATCCGGAAATACAGCATTCACAGGTACCGCCTATCAATTGGACACAACAATTGAGATAGATTTGATTTCACATTCCAGAATCCTAGGTGTCTTCCTTCTTTCTTCGACTGATGGAAATGGAGACAATCCTGAAGATCATGGCTGGAATATTATTCAAGATCCTTCTGGAACGTCGGTAAACTATGTCGAAGTAATTGTCCCTACAAATGGTGTCATTAGCCTGACTTGGGTACTTACAGCACCCGAACTAGTCGGCGATGGAGATTTAATCGTAGCAATTCATCATGGAGCTGGATACGAAGGCCTTGCCTATCTTGGAGTATCTGAACCTCACTCGATTTCGATCGATCCGGTGCCTGCAAATCTACCTGGCTTTGCTCTCGATTGGAGTGCGCCAAATTACCGAGTTACGGGCGACACATCTCCGGTTAGTGTGCTAACTCAAAATACCACAGAAATTTCTGTTGAATGGAAATTGGAAGGAGAATCAATTTCTCATCCTGCAACTGTCGAGGCAGGAATGGAAGATGAATGGTTGGTACACTTGCCTGCGACAATGGCTGATGGAAGAATTGTCTATCGTGTAACTACCTCGAATGGTGAGTTTGATGTGGTTCAGCCTTGGCTGACGATGGGGACGATTCCGCCTGAATTCGATGGTAGTTTGATGGGTGCTAGAGCTCAAGGATTTGCAGGGGCATTCATGATAATTGCACTTATGGTAAGCCTTCAAGGACTTTTACAACCAGCCAGAAGAAAGGATGAATTGGACCAAACAGAAGAAGTCGAGGCAGCCGAGGAGACACCAGTCGAGCCAGTAGTTGAGGAGTCAACAGTGGATGAAGATGCTGCATATAGAGCACGCCTTCTGAAGTACGATGAACACCCTGGTTTACTATGGGATCCGGTCGATGAAGAGTGGGTTGACGATCCAGATTACGGAGGTGATGAGTGATGTTCTCCCAAACCTTACATCATCTGGTAGTGGGCCTTACAACAGGCATTGCAACCCTCGCCTGTCTATGCGCCATAGCCGCTTGGGTCTCGAATTATTTTGTTGGGGCGAAGGCTGCTCGCTCTCATCTTGATACTGCATCTTATATTGCTACAATCGCGGCTCTTCCTTTACTTCCTGTCGCAGTTCTTTCAGGTACTATGGCGATGTCTGATCCAGCTAGCGATGCAATGAGTTACAACAAATTCCTCTTTGCTGGATTAACAACCGGATTCCTTGCTTCAATGGTAATCGGTCGTTGGAGATTTGGTCCAGGGGTTTGGAATGATTCCAGACTTTCATTATTGCAAGTTATATCTGCTATTGGGGCACTTGCAAGTATCACTGTTTTGGGCTCCATAGGGGCAAAGATGACCCTTGGTGAATCAACGATGGATATCCTACCATTTTGGCCTGAGTTTGATGATTCAGTAGTTGTTAACGAATGGATTTCTGTAGTGCTACTTATCCTTGGACTAGCCGCAATGGTTGCGGCATTCAGATTCGGCCCTAAGGTCAACCGAATAGTCGACTGAAAACGGTCGTCCAATCGTTTGAGTTTAGTCTAGGAATTATTGAGTTCTTGAAAGACCTCAAAGATACGCCTAGCATGTGCATCAGGGGAGAGGTCTAGGTCGGCGATTTTCTGTCTTCCAGCCTCAGCCCATTTCTTTTTCACGTCGGTATCCAGTGCCTCATTTAGAGCCTCTTGCCAGGCCATTGGATTGTCACGAGGAAGAAGCCTACCATTGACTCCATCTTCTAATGTATCTTGGAATCCTCCTTCGTCTACAAAGAGGGCTGGAGTTCCTACAGCAAACGCTTCGATTGGAGTAAGCCCGAAAGGCTCGCCGTGAGCCATACTGACAATCGCCACAGAACGTCGCATTAATCCAGTCAATTGTAGGTTAGAAAGACGAGGCGGAGTCCACAATTTAACACCCCTAGCATTAGCATGGTCGTGAAGGCCCTCTACTTCTTCGAATACGCCTCCTCCTACCAAAACTAGGCCGAACCCGCTCCCTGCCAACATCGAGATAGTTTCCCAACCACCCTTTACCCAGCCAGCGTGGCCGATGGTCGTCACCCAAGGTGGGTCTGGTAATTCATCAAATTCAATCCATGCTTGATTTTCTTCTTCAGTAACTTCAGGTGTAAATTCCGAAAAATCAACACTTGGGTGAATAAAACCAGCATCACAACCGTAAACGGCTTGAATTCTTTCAGCACTGTAACTAGAATTACCGTTTATCCTTGAATTTGGACGTTTTAAGAAAGCTGAAATTATCTTCCGATCATCACGTCTAGCCTTGGAAAGTGCAAATCTGGTGAATGATAGGTTGCGCTTCGGTTTTCCGTCTACTCCGAGATGAAGAACATCTTCGTATAATCCACGATGAGGTTCTAGCATATGCAGATGGAATGGTGTTTTCTTCGGTACAAGTCGAATCAATCCAAGTGAACCATCTCCACTTACTAGGTGAACTGCATCGGCGTTTGCCAGGGCTTGATTCAGTCCAGCAATTCCTTTCCAAGCCTTTGTTGAATTCCTTAGGTCAGTGTTCCAAACTGTAGAGAACGTTCCAGTCTGTTTCTGCCAAGGAATCTTCGGCTTGAGCAGAGGAATTGCGTTTTCTCTGCAACACTGCTTGAGTTCTCTAGATGATTCTAGTGTCGCCATTGTGACATCAAAATATTTCGTTAATGCTGGTAAATTTCTGATTAAATCCCGTTCAGCACCTCGCATAGCTTCAAACGTGCCTTTGGCGACTAAAAGACTCGGTTTACTCAATTGACCCTCAGTCAATTCGATTCCTCCAAGACTCTGCTGTATACGGCAAGTACGTCCTTCGAGATGACTGGCCACATGTAGGATTTTGATACCTTATGCCCTGCATTTCCAAGGTTTTCCAATTCCTCAGCACTCAATGAAATCAATTGACTCATAGTATCAGCCAGTTGTACTGAGTTTCCAGCCTCAACCGAGAATCCAGCCTTAGGCTCGGTAACCAATCGACCGAGATCATTCACATCCGCCATGATTACTGGGGCGTTGGCGTACATCGCTTCTAGCATAACCGTCGGAAGGCCCTCAAAGCGAGAGGGAATCACGACCCCTGTTGAATTCTCAAGTAACCAACGCTTTTCTCCCTCACTGACCAATCCTAGGCAGTGAATTGCATGTTTTTGAGGTGATTTTTCTACACGTTCTGTTAACCAATCACCGAGTTCTCCTTTCCCAGCTATTGCTAGGTCGAAGCCAGGGTCAGAATTTTGTGCAATCAAGTCCCAAGCATCCATCAGAACATCCAAACCCTTCTGCTCGCTTAGTCTTCCAACAAATGTGAGCAATTTTCGGTCTCTAAGTTCACCCAATGCACTCGGTTTCTCAGCATCCTCATCAATTGCTGAAAATCCGTTCGGAATAATATCGATGTGACCTTTGACTCCTTTACTTCGAAGTAGTTTCTCAAAGTACTGAGTCAATACGATTCTTGCATCACTTGAATGCAAGGTTTTCTTACCCTGCATTGACCATCTGATCGATTTTATTGAATTTGCAATAAATCCATTTTTGATGTAATCATTGTGATAAGTAGTTACAACAGGAACTCCTGCATTGCGAGCCATTTTCAAAGATTTTCTAATCAAGATAGGTAGTGTATCATGTAGGTGAACGATATCGAATTCATCCATAGATAGTCCTTCCAAAGACACTACTGGGTCAACTCCGGCAAGTACTCTACTCGGAGATAAACGCACGACATTGATACCTCCTCTCTGGAATTGTTTTTCTTCGTGTTCTGGAACATCTGCACACCAAACAGTTACCTCATGACCTAATTTGACTAATTCGCGTCCTAACATTTCCACATGTTGGTCCCCGCCACCAACATGTGGCCAGAACCAAACATGGACGATTAGCACGCGCAGAGGCGCACCCTCAGCCGAGGCCATTGCTCCTCTCCACGTTCCTGTTCTGATAAACGGAGCGGAACTCCTGACACTATGAAAATCAGACAATTATCTCCATTCACGACCCGCTTAGGTCATATTCTCCAACGATTCCCTCCTGTCAATGAAGAGGGTCCTTCTCGCAACTGCTGAGCCTGAGGGAGAGGAGTCGTATGGGCACCTGATGATTGCTGACTTACTAAATCGAGCAAGGGTGCCATTCTGGACAAAGGCGGGAACGGTTAGAAGTTCTTCTGAATTAGAGGCGGCCTTGGAAATTGGCGGAATTGACTTGGTCCACTTTGTCGACCCTCAGTCCGCTTCATTCGCAAGAATAAATCGATTATATCCAGCTGTTGGGTCATTGTTCATAGACAGCCCAAACTTATCTTCTCGTACGGTCGATGACCTAGATTTACTAGATTTAGTGTTAGTAGAATCAGAAATATTGTCCTCTTCACTAAAATGTGAAACTTGGAATATAGGGACTTGCCTAGATGTAGACGCATTTTCTCCGGAATCAAATCCCAAACCAAGAGATTTGTTGGCATCTATTGATGATGAGTCGAAAATGCTGGTTTGTGTTGGGACAGATTCTGATTTTCAAGTTCTTGTTGCCGAATTGGACAAAGAGATAATCGCTGACTGCAATTTTGTTATGATGCACTCAAATGAAATGGAGTACTTATTGGATGAATCAGATCGCATAATCGCATTAATGCAACATTCTGAAGTCTTACTCATTGGAGATGGTAATCTATACCATCCTAAACTTGAACTTCATGCCTCTGCTTCTGGTTGCCCAAGTTTGAATTGTACTTCCCAAGATCCACGTCAATGGATAGAAGATTTTATGCGAATTCATCGAGATTGGATTAGAGCGGGCAAAGTGCCTAGATTCCCCGATGAAAGAGCGATTGAAAATATACGGAAAACCAATGGATTGGAAGCCTACGGGCGTAATCTTGCAGAAGCGTATTCCCGATTCTAATTATACAACTCATTAAAAAGCAATTGTGAGACGCTTACTTGTGCTGTCCGTAGAGGAACTAAGAAAGGGCTTTGGTTCTGGAAGAAGACGTTTAGAGGTCTTGAAAGGCATTAATTTGAAGGTTGAAAATGGCGAATTAGTCAGTTTGATGGGCCCAAGTGGCTGCGGTAAAAGTACCCTGCTGAACATTATCGGTGGTTTGCTTGAAGCAGATTCTGGCAATATCACTTTGGAGAATTTTGACTATGGTACAAAATCCCCAAACAAAGTCGTGGATGTTAGACGTAATGGAGTAGGATGGATTTTCCAAGATTTCCATTTAGTAGATCGATTGAGTGCATTGGACAATGTTGCCTTCAGTCTGGAACTTTCTGGCATGTCTGCAAAAGAAGCAGAAGATAGGGCTTGGACGGCCTTGGAAAGGGTTGGTCTTGGAGATAGAATGGAGTTCATTCCTGACCAATTATCTGGTGGCCAACAACAAAGGGTAGCAGTTGCAAGAGCGATATCTGGTTCAAGACCACTAATTCTTGCTGATGAGCCAACAGGAAATCTCGACGTAAAGAGTGGAGAAGAAATTCTAGATTTATTCCAGGACTTGTGTAAGAACGACGGAATTTCAGTTCTAATGGTGACCCACGATCCAGTATTAGCCTCGAGGGCAGACAGAATGTTGCTCCTCAAGGATGGAGTTACTGCAGCCTCAGACATACGTTCTGCATGGGGAATAGAGGAGGGTGTATAATGGAACTACAGTCGCTCTTCTCTGAAGTAATTCCTACAATGATTTTCGCCTGGATCTTCCTACTAATTTCCATTGGATTTTCGAACCTAGGTACGAAAATTCGTCAATGGCTGAGGAACATGGCGAAAAATGCCTCAGATCCTTCCTATGTCAGAGAGAAAGTCTCAGTTAGCGAACGAATTGAGAAATTTTATTCAGGATTCAAAACTACTTGGTTAGCAGCACCTAACAACATTTCTATGGCAATCAAAAGTGCCTGGCGAGCGAGGGAGAGAGGTCTTGCGATTTTCGCGGGTGTATTTCTTTCATCTCTTGTGATAACCACCGTTCTAGCCTATGCAGTGGGTCTGAATCAGGGCTTTTTCCAATTCTCACTTGAAGGTGAGGTATTCGATGCAAAACTCGATTTCCAAAAAGACCCAGGCGGCAGTTGGGATGGAAGAACGAATGACTCCGTATTATGGGAATCATTTTGCGATGATCTTACAGAAATGGAGGAATTTTCTGATTGCGCCATAGTCTACGGCAGACAAGGAATTAGAATAAGCGGATTTTTCGATGATAGCTTTGCAGTCCCCCAACCTCTGAATGTTGTTTCCGCTACAGGAACGTCTGCAGATTGGGGCAATGTTAGTTGGGATTATCCCGAAGCATTCGAAAACGGCCCACCAATCAATGATGGTCGAATAATTAGATTCTATGGCTCGGGGGTTTGGGACGGAGAACTAGCAGATCGTCACGCTAAATCTTTGATTTTTGGAGAATGGCCCAATAGTGCTGCCGATGCTGAGGCAAATAGATCAGTCATTCTACCCTCAAAAATCGCTAGTGCTGCAGGAGCTGAAGTAAACGAGACAATATCTACCCTCACTTTCTCATACGTCAACGGGACATATACATTCGATCAAGCAGAGAAGGTGTTTGAAGAATGTCAAGGTACTATTGATAGTAATTTAGAAGTTGGACGAATCTATTGTTTGGAGAGTTTTACTGTTACTAATTTGACTATAGCAGGAATCTATGAGGAAGGAGACTTTGCGAATCCAACTCTGTTATTCCATCCAGTGATGGTCACAGATTCCGTACTTAGTGATGAACAAAAATTGACATTAATGCAGAAGGATCATGCTTACTTAGGTCTAGCAGTCGATAGGAATCAACTTCCTACAACATCCACTCGAGACGCTACTAATTGGCTCAGTAATTTGAAAGATGACTTGGAGAATGTTAAAGGAGATTTGACACTAATTGATCCCACCACAAACGAATCTTTCGTAGTGGAAGATGCGACTCTTCCCCGATTGTATTCAGTTGGGGCTTGTGCAGGAGACTTCTCAGAATCGGAATTACTTGAAGCCACTAAGGGTGAATTGGAATTAACCTGTGAGAAGGGAGACTTTGCTCTCATCTCCGTCGAATACAATGACCTAATTTCAGGAACAATCACATTCCTGAACATATTCCTAGGGATTATCCAAGTGTTTGATTATATTTTGGTGATTCCAATTGTAGCCCTTTCTTTCGTTGTTCTAGCCTATGGTCTTGTTCTATCACTCGAACAACGAAGAAGGGAGGTTTCCATCCAAAGAGTAATTGGAGGTACAGAGAAAACCCTCGGAAGAATGATGGTTATCGAAGTATTTGCAATAGGTACGATTGCTTGGGCTTTAGGATTTGTTCTGGCCACGGCATCGGTAGAAATTGTCCTCAGGGCTGTTGGTTTCCTCAGGTTTACTGACGCTGGGGATGTGGATGTAAATCCAATCTTGAGTGGGGGCTCAACTTTCGTTGTTGCCCTACTTACCATTGGGGTTGCATACTGGCGTGGTAGAGTTACCACCAGAAAGTTCCTCAGTATGGAAATTGATGAAGGTGTCAGGAAAGTCAATAGAGAGCGAGAACCGTATTATCTACTACATTGGCTTACATTTGCAGTTGGTTCACTCGCATTACTTGAAAGTTGGATCCAATCAAATGGAGGATTCTGGATATGGGGTAGTTCAGGAATCATAACCAATTTCATTGTCAATGCAGTTGTATTGTTATTGGGACCATTCTTCCTGTGGATTGGTGGTGCACTAGTTCTATCTCAGATTGGAGCAACTGGCCCTCAAATTCTCAATAAGCTCTTTGGATGGTCACCAGCGATTTCAGATATCCGCAGAGGACTAAGTGGTTCGGGTTCAAGCCAGTCCGTTAGCAGGTTGTCTCTCATTTTACTTCTGACCTTGTCAATAGTTACCCTTGCCGCAGTTCAAGGTCATACTGGAACTCTGGTTGATGAAAGAACCACAAACGCTCAGAATGGTGCAGATTTGAAGATACAATTCGACACTGCGTTAACCGAACAAGAAGCTCGAAGCCGAGTCATGCAATCTATTGAATTGATCAATGATAATGATATTTCAGATATCTCTTCTATGACATCTGTTGGTACTATTTTCACCGAGACAAAGGATACAGGAGTTTCACTCCTGACTTGGGTTGTCTTCGACGGACATGAAGATACTTTGATTTGGGATATTCAAGCCATACCCGGAGATAATATTGCTTCTTTTGCTGATAGCTTGGGTGGCAATGGTTACACTGCGGGCAATCTAGCAGAGGACTCTCTTGATGACCCGATCCGAGGGTCCTCGATCACGTTAGTCTACAGGAGTTATGAATTGAATGAATTTGGAATTCCTGTAGAAACCGGGAGTAGTGAAGCCACAGTAAGTTTCACTGGTCGGCATCAGTGGGTCCCTGGATATTCTGCTGCTGAGACCAATTCAGTTATTGTAATTGGAGAGGGGACTTATCGTCAATTAGTAGGGGAATCAACAGCAAACTCCTACCGCTCCTCGACTTGGATGTTCGAACTTTGTGATGAGACAAAAGCAAGTTGTAAGGATGCACTCGAGACATTAGGGGCAGATCTGAAGAGTAGACAGGGAGTAGTCTCAGCCTCGGATTGGTCGACAGCACACGAACAGAATGAAAGAAATGGAGGTCTAATTTTCGGCACTCCTGGTTTACTAAGCATGATGTTCGTAGTCGCAGCATTGGCTTCAATCTCCTCTGCCTTCGTATTCCTTTCACTTGTTTTGAGCCAGAGAAAGAGAGAATTGGCTATTCTTCAGGCGATTGGAGCAAGTCCAAATCAGGTAGTTCGATTAGTGTTATTCGAAATCATGTCGATACTGCTAGTCAGTATGATCTTAGGTGTGACTCTAGGTCTTGCCGTTGCCCAATCTTTCAATGGATTCTTCGGAGTGTTTGGATTCATATTCCAACTATTCTTAGGTCAAAGCGCTCCTATAGATAGAGATCTTGCATGGCCTTGGTTTGAGATTGTTTTAGTCAATGGAATGGTCTTTATGGCGGTAGTTGGTTCCCTACTATTCACTACTCGAAGAGCATTAGATTCGGACTTGGCCACAGTATTGAAGGGGGAGTGAAATAATGGATTCAGAACAAGAAATACTCCGGGCTAATTCGCTATATCATATCTACGAGTCAAATGCAGAGGATGGAAATGTCGTTGCTCTAAGAGGCCTCAGTATGACCATGTACGAAGGTGAAGCAGTAGCAGTAGTTGGACCATCAGGATCTGGAAAATCAACGTTACTAAAGTGCCTTGGTGGTCTCATGAAACCCTCCGCAGGTTCAGTTGAATTAGGGGGAAAAAGAATGACCAGACTTACTGGCCCTGATTTGGTCAAGTTAAGGCAAGAAACAGTCTCATTTATTTTCCAAGATTCCAATCTATTACCTCACCTTAATGCAATCGATAATGTAGCCCAGCCACTATTACATCAAGGGGAACTTGCTAGACCTGCCAGAAGAAAAGCCCTTGCTCTATTGGAGAGATTGCAAATGGCAGAAAGAGCGTATGGTATGCCTGAGGAATTATCCGGAGGTGAGCAGCAAAGGGTAGCAATTGCTCGAGCCTTGATCACAGATCCTAAACTAATTTTGGCAGACGAGCCAACAGGTGCTCTCGATCCGATAACAAGTCGAGAGGTCCTAGATTTATTCAGACAATTGCACGAGGAAGAGGACGTCGCTTTCCTACTTGTGACACATAATAGAGAGGTTGCTTCCTTCTGTGAGCGCTCCCTAGAACTAAGGGAAGGCCGCTTCATTGCACAACATGGAACCGATGTCGACATTGGTGACTTATCGGATTCGAGAGAATTAATCGTTGATGACTCGGGAACCATATCTCTACCACCTGATGTTTTGCTGAAGATAGGTGGCCCTGGCCGATTCGATATCAAAGATATAGAAAGGGACATAATGAATTTCGAAAGAGTCGATGATGAGAAAGTCGAAGTTACAACTGAAAACAAATTCGTCCTTTCAACAACATGTCCTGCTTGCAAGCATGAATATGGAGATAGCGAGGAACAGGAATGTCCTTCCTGTGGTTCTAGTAGACCTATGGTTCAGGCTTGAACAGATAATCAGAGGTTGTTCAGCCCCATCTTTGATAGTGAACTGACCTACCCCTAGGTCCGATGGACTTAGTCCTAGTAGCCTCATTCCTTCTATTCATGGGTGCCTTTGCTGGTATTGGTTTAGCCAGTATGTGGGTAAAGGAAGATACGACCGATGACTATCTTGTTGCAGGCCGTGGAATGCATCCTGCATTGGCCGCATTATCCGCGGTAAGTACGTGGAATTCAGGATACATGTTCATCGGTTTCATCGGATTTACATACACGATGGGATACTCGATTATCTGGATTGGTCTTGGCTCAATGGTAGGCCAAATCGTTGCATGGATTTGGCTGTATAAGTTCATTCAACAGGCAGCAAACGAAAGAGGTGTTCGTTCTCTTTCTTCTTTGGTTTCCGATGTAACGGGTTCCCCAGAGGCAAAACTTGCTGCTGTTCTTTCTGTTCTATTCCTAGCAGTATATGCTGCAGCTCAACTAACCAGTGGAGGAAAAGCACTCTATGTTATGCTTGGATGGTCAGAAGTAATTGGTATTCTAATCGGATTTGTTCTAGTCGTCGCGTACTGTTATGCCGGAGGGATTCGGGCTTCTATTTGGACAGATGCAGCTCAATCGAGCGTCATGATAATTGGTTCAAGCTTACTCTGTTATGTTGCTTTAGGAGAAGTTGGTG
>Ga0255759_10002691_pt1 | contig 15756 bp, 14 predicted proteins | sample 101ome_20_FD_179959 | JGI IMG/M metagenome (GOLD analysis project Ga0255759, IMG submission 179959) | Coastal salt marsh microbial communities from the Groves Creek Marsh, Skidaway Island, Georgia - 101404AT metaG (version 2) | ecosystem: Environmental > Aquatic > Marine > Intertidal zone >...
AACCGTAATAAAAAATGATTCATTAACAATTCTTGGTATATCATTAGGATCCTTTATTAAATAGCTATGCTTTACTACCGGAGCTGTAATTCCAAAAACATCTGCCTCCTGAAACGCATCTTTTCCCAAAACAGATGTAATTTGCTGGCCACAAATAACAATCATCGGAACAGAATCCATCATTGCCGTTAATAATCCTGTTACCGTATTTGTTGCCCCAGGACCACTAGTAACCAACACAACCCCTGGCTTTCCTGTAGCGCGAGCATACCCATCCGCCATATGAGCCGCCCCCTGTTCATGACGAACTAAGATTAATTTTATCGAAGAATCATAAATTGCATCAAAAATTGGAATTGCAGCACCGCCAGGATACCCAAAAATATACTCTACCCCTTTATTTTCGAGGCATTTTATTAAAGCTTCCGCGCCGTTTAGTGTTTTTTGTGTCATTTTTACTTCTTTTAAAATCTTATTTGTATCAATTTGACAAATATTAGCAAATTTTTATACAAAAAACAACTATCACACCAAGATTTCTGCTTTATTAATTAACAAGAACCTCTTGAAACCAAACGTCCCTGCGTCAATGGCGGCCTCCGCATATCGCCCGGGACACTTTTCGGAGGAAATAAAGAACTAGACTTTACATTATTATTGCGGGGATCTACGCTCTTTCCAGCGTTTGTTTCGCCTGGCTTATCCTCTTTTTTATACCCAACCAATTTTCCTTGAACCAATTTACGCCTTTCAGTTACTACCCCGGAAACATGATTACAACTCCTAGAACTTGGTATTATTGTCATAACTTAACTCCCTCAAACTAAATATTATGAGTAAATTTTATCTAGATTTTAGACAAAGTCATACCTAATTCAGTTACAAATTTATAAATTTAAAACAAATAAACTGCACAAAAAACATAAATCTTCAACGACCAAGCAATCTAAAGACCTTTCTTAAGCATTACCCCGGACAATATTCTGAAACCTATTTGAAAAAGACTCAAGTGTATTCAATTCACGCAATCTATGAGGCCATTGAACTCCAAGGTGTTCTGGAGGGTTGAAAATTCTCTCGCTCTCCACACTATAAACTTTTTCTAATTGATCCATAGTAACAGAACTCTTCCTTGCTTCTTTCATTAATAATAAAAGGAGAAGCCTGTGTTCTTCAAACTCCTGCATAGAGTGATCGTATTTGCTATCACATCCCACCAACGCCTGCTGCCAATACTTCCAATTAACATGGCGCTGTTCACATCGGCCACGTTTTAGAAAATCATTAACTTTATCAAGTGAACTTTCTTTACTAGATATCTCATTACGCGTTGCTTCATCAGGCCAAAAACCATCTTTATCAAATTCTTCACCAAAAGCTAATTTACTTAACCGGTTCTCGCAAACATCTATTTCCCGATCTACCGCCCCCCTAACAACCTCTTTAATAAGATACCTTAATGAGGAAGCATCCGCCTTAAACATACATCTTAAAAACGTTTTTCTATCAGAAATCGTTCCTATGTAAGACTCAAGATTATCTATAACATTATTTATTAATGCTCTTGGCGGTACCTCATCATAATTTAAATTTCTCACGTGCATAGCCAAGATTTCCAATACGTTAACAATTCTTGCCTCCGACCCAGACTGCACCTTCCTTACGCCAGCCACATCTGAACTAGGTAATATACGCTTTGCGATGGGTACTCCGTTAAAATATATATCACTGTCAACTGTCTTACCAACACGATTACCATCAACCACCCGAATCAACTTCTTACTAAGCGTCTCAACATCTTCAGCAAATTTTTTACTATTTTTACTTCTATTCTCATGATTCTTGCATAACCATTCTCTCGACACACTACTACTCTGGGGTGATTCGTGAGTCTCCTCAATATCGAAGAGCGCGCTTCCAATTCTTAAGACTTTAACATCCGCACCGTTTCTATTTTTAAGATAAACGTGATTACCCTCTTTACCACCCCCCCTAACTTCTTCGGTAGATTTAGCGGGGCTACTATATTTACCCCCTGCGGCTTCACCACGCGCTCCACCACCTTGGTTCACTCTTGCGCTAGCCCCTATTCTGTCACTACCGCCTTTTCTTAAAGATCTTTCTAGAACAGCACCAACCTTCCAGAGCTTAAACCACCTGTTTAAATTTTCTTGGCCAAAACGCTCATCCATAAGGATTAACTTAGCAGCTGAGTTCCTTCCTGCTTTTTTACCTTCAGGACTACACGCATCACCGCCTATGGTAGTTTTAGCGAGGCTATTCTTTCGACTAGACTCTCCTGAACATTGGCGACCATCTTCGGGCAGTTTAACAGGGCTACTCTTTCGACTAGACTCTTCAGAACCTTCTTCTACAGGCGATAAACTAGCTGTTCTTGAAAGCTCAAAATCACATGTACTCGCTTTTGAAGCAAGTGATTCATCAGATCCATTCCCTACGATCCATCGACGACCTTGATATGGATCATGTCCACCATCAACATAAGCACTGCAACTTTCTTGATCAGGACCCTCAACATCTGTTATCTTTACAGGACTTTCAAGCTTACCTCTCTTACCTCGAGGAATCTCTCTTAATTGTCTTTCTAATCGCCCCCCACTTAAACTAGGCGTCTTTCCAACCGGCATCACAAACTCCTTATTAATAACACAACATCACCCCTAATTTATCACAAATCAAACCATTTCTTTTGCAAAAATAAAATATAAAAAACAATCAAATTATAATATAAAAACAAAAACAAACTACTCAATCTACGCCTTACATCCAAACTTAAATTAACTATTTTCATATTTAAATAATTCAAATCATAATCAAATTACACTGTAAAAAATACAAACGCAACCTAATTGTAATAATCCATAAAAATCCACCTGCCCCCCTCTAATCAAACACAAATTTAATTACAAACAAGTCATTAGCATTGATTTAAACCATGCACAACTCTTACTAGTTTATAAATTTATCATGATATTTCTCTGGCTAAATCAAAAAACGAGCCCACCTCAGCGTGGCCTCACAACTTTCAAAACCAACACCCCTAAGCTATACTTAATTAAGATATTCTCTTAAAATTAAGGACAATCTTATGAAAAAAATTGTAATAGCATTCATTCAACTATTAATTACGGCTTCTTGTATTTATGCCCAAACATTAAATGTAATCACGGATTCTGAATCCGCAGTAATTAAACTTAATCAACAAATTATTGGTACTTCTGTCGTTACTAATTATGATATCAAAACAGGCACCTATCTTATAACTGTCGAAGACCAAGGCACAGAAATTTATTCTGAAATTATCGATATTACTCCAGACAAACAAGTACATACACTATCAATTAAATTAACCAATAAATTAGCATCTGAAATCATAGATAGTTCAAAACAAAAACAATTTGCAAGGTATGCATTAAGTAAAAAAGGCAACCTAGGACTGGGTTTATACTTAAGCCCTTCCTCATTAAGCGGGCTAAAATTTTCTTACGACCTTCCCCACCTCAGCTTACAAACTATTTTTTGGATGTTTGAATCATCTGAAAACAAATCGCTAGTTACAGGCCTGCGCGCTATTCATTACTTCAATAATCAATTTACAAAGCATACACTTATCCGTCTTTACACAGGCGCTGGATATCTTTATGGAAATATAAACGATACCAAACAGATGCATTACGAAATTCCATTTGGAGCTGAATTTAAGTTAAGACAAGCGCTACCTAAAGCACCCATATGGAGCTATTTAATTTTTTCTTACTTAGCTGTTGGATATAATGTACTGGCTGCTCTTGATGGTATGTTTTATTTTGTTGAAACAGGCTTGACCATATCTGATTCTCAGGATGATGCACAAGATTACAAAGGCTTAAAGTTAGCTCTTGGCCTTAAATATTACTTTTAAATACGAGTTAGTTTATGCAAATTCATGATAGCAACAAAAAAATAGCAGTTATTGGTGCTGGCGTTGCTGGATTAACAGCGGCTTATTTACTATCAAAAAAATTTAATGTTGTTTTATTTGAAAAAAATCATTATTGCGGAGGACATGCAAACACCGTAACTATTCCTCATGGAGCGGATGCTGGAACACCTGTTGATACAGGATTTATTGTTTTTAATAAACAAAATTATCCAACGTTTTTAGCACTACTTAAAACGCTTGATGTTGCGTACAAACCTTCGGACATGTCGTTTAGTTATTTTAGTAAAAATCCTTATTTTATGTATTCATCAGACGTTCCTCGAGGTTTGTTTGGCTTAAAAAGACATTGGATTTCCCCACGCTTTTATCATCTTATCTCAGAAATTTTGAGATTTAATAAACAAGCATCTTTAGATATCGAAACTAATGCAACATTGCCAGAAACGTTAGGAGAGTATTTAACTCATCATCGATTTAGTGAGAAACTTATTCAATGCTATGTAATTCCTATGGGAGCAGCGATTTGGTCGGCTTCTTTTGATGAAACAATGGCCATGCCTGCATATACATTTTTACATTTCTGGCGAAATCATGGCTTACTTCAAACACTAAACAGACCATCCTGGTATACCATTGAAGGTGGCTCTCGTACCTATGTTAATGCTATTAAACAAAAATTAAACTCTATCTCTGTTAATAATGCAGCAAAACGTATTTTTCGATATGATAACGGTGTAAAGATTGTCACTGAAGATAATCAAGAATGTTTTTGTGACTATGTTGTTATTGCTACTCATGCCAATGAAGCACTGGCTCTACTTGATGCCCCCTCAGCAGATGAATCTCGATTATTAGGCCAGTGGTCTTACTCGCAAAATCACACTGTATTTCATACAGATCCTGCGCAATTACCCCCTCGAAAACAATGCTGGGCTTCCTGGAATTATCTGCAAGATTCTCATGATGCAGATGCCCCCGTTTCTGTAAGCTATCTTATGAATCGCCTGCAGGGCATCAACTCTAAAACGCCATACATCGTAACCCTCAATCCACAGACTGATATTCCGGATCCGTATATTATTCGTACATTTAATTACACCCACCCCTGCTTTAATACGGCAAGTATTGCAACCCAAAAAGAACTTCCCTCACTTAATAATAAAAACCATACGTTTTTCTGTGGTAGTTACTTTAAATACGGGTTTCATGAAGATGCGGCTTGGGCAGGTGCTGAAGTTGCCAAACACTTTGGTATTTATCTTTAATGGCTGATATTTTTAAAGGAACGCTATTTCATAAACGCTTTCATCCCAAGCAACATGAATTTACGTATCCTGCGTTTTTTTTTGGCATTGATTGTGATTCACTAACAGCTACTCATAAAAAGAATCTATTTTTTAGCTATAATCGTTTTAACTTATTTAGTATTCATGATAAAGATTACTTAAAAGATACCCATCGTCCGTTAGCTAATAAAGTAAGAGACTTATTAATTGAGCATGGCTATACAACCAAAATTACGGCTATCACATTAATTACTTCAGCACGCTGTTTAGGATATTGCTTTAACCCAGTTAGTTTTTATTACTGCTATAATAATTCAACTCTCGTATACATCATTGCCGAGGTCAATAATACATTTAAAGAAAGACACCCCTATATTCTGACCTGTTCAAATGACCCAAACGATACATTTATTCGTCTTTCTACAAAAAAAGAATTTTATGTTTCACCCTTTTTTACACTTGATGGGCACTATGAATTTAAAATGACGCCTTATTCTAAACAAATGACGTTAATAATCGATTACCGAAACTCCGAACGACTCTTATTACATGCCTCTCTTACAGGAAAACAAGCCTCCATGACAAACAAATCCCTATTTTGGCTATTTACCTCTTATCCATGGACCTGCTTCGCTACATTTTTGCGTATACTTTTTCAGGCTTTTCTATTAAAATTTAAGAAGCATTTACCAATTATTCAAAAAATGAAAATAAAACATAAAGATTCTTTTATTACAAAAAAACCAAGTGCAAGCCAATTTTTTTGCATGAAACTCATTGTATCTCGACTAAAAAAAATTACCGGAAGCCATATATCCGTTACTTTTCCATCAGGCGTAACACAATCTTTTGGAGATGAATCATTACCCATAGAATCCCAACTATGGATTAAAGATTATCGATTTTTTAATCGTGTCGCACTGCGTCAAGAAATTGGCCTTGGAGAGTCCTTTATGCTAAATGAGTGGGAATCTGATGATGTAAAAGGGCTCTTAATTATATTACTTAAAAATATTCATACTGTTCAAAACATGGATTCATTTGTATTTAAACCTATTCAATGGCTACTGTCTTTTCAACATTTTTTAAATAGAAACCATATTAATAACAGTAGAAAAAACATTGGTAAGCACTATGATTTAAGCAATGATTTTTTCAAATGCTTTTTAGATGAAACAATGCTTTATTCTTGTGCTTATTATCCTGAAGAAAGTACAAGTTTATATGATGCTCAAAAAGAAAAACTAAAAAAAATTATTACAACAGCAGATGTTAAGCCGGGGATGAGAGTACTAGAAATTGGCTCAGGCTGGGGAGCACTAGCAATAGAGCTGGCATCCCAAGTAGATTGCCATATTACGACTGTCACAATTTCCAAGGAGCAATTTAATTTTGTTTCAAATAGAATCAAAGAGCTTAAGCTTGAAGATAAAATCACTCTTTTATTTCAAGACTACCGTCATTTAGATGGCACATTTGATCGAATTATTTCTATCGAAATGATTGAAGCTGTTGGACATCGCTATTTACCTGTTTATTTTCAAAAAATAAATGATTTACTTAAAGATTCTGGTAAAGCGTTTATTCAAGGCATCACCATTCGTGATGATATCTATCATAGCTATAAATCTAGTTCAGATTGGATCCGTAAATACATTTTCCCAGGAGGGCATCTTCCTTCAATAATGCATATTAAATCTTTAATAAAACAAACAAACTTAAACTTAACATCTTCAGAAAATATCGGACAACATTATGTAAAAACAATCGAAGACTGGAAACAACGCTTATTAACCAATATCACGCAAATCAAATCTCTTGGCTTTGATGATGTATTTATCCGAAAATGGCTTTATTATTTTGATTATTGCCAAGCAGGATTTAGTGAAAATCATATTCAAGATTATCATCTTCTTTTTGATAAGAAATGATTTTTTGGAGCTTATTTTCTCACCATCTTTGTATTGCTTTTATTTTGATTTTTGTAACCTGGATTCTTTATTTAAAAACTCGTAATATGAGTGTTATTGATATCACATGGGCTATAGGCTTTTCATGTTATATACTTTATGATTTTTTCTATATAGTTACGGTTATCGCAGCCAAGCATATCGATGCTTTAATAATTACCTATTCTTTTGCTAGTATCACCATTTTTATCTGGTCTTTACGCTTAGCTCTTTTTCTATATTTTACTCGAATTAAAAAAAACCATCTTGATCAGCGATATGAGCAAATCAAATCCAACTGGAAATCACCTTCTTCAGTAAAGGTATTCTATAATTACTGTATTCAAGGGGCCTTGCAAGTATGCATATCCTGCGCATTTATTCCTTTAGCATATACTACGGCTATTCTTCCATTGCATATTCTACCATTGGCACTTGCTTTTATTGCGATTTTTGGTGAAGCACTTGCTGATTTTCAATTATTAAAATTCAAAAAAACAGCCACCTCAAATGCTATTTGCACTTCTGGATTATGGAAATTTTCTCGGCATCCCAACTATTTTTTTGATATCCTATTTTGGTTTAGCATTGCCTTATTTACATATGTTATTACAAAAACTATTTTTGTTTTTTTAGCTCCTGTATTACTCTATATTATAATGAGATTTGTTACTGGAAGAATCTCTGAAAAATTAAGTTTAGAAAAAAAAGGGACCTCATTTAAAATGTATCAAGAATCAACATACATGATTTTTCCTAAGTTTTTCTCAAGGAATAATTAGTTATGATGTGGCTAGATCGATTGATTGGTTTAAATATAATTCCAATATGGCTATATCGTTATTGTATTCGTTATTTAATATCTAAAAAACTCAAGCACGAAACAAACTTATTTAATCTTCGTGGAAAAAACAATCAATCAATGATTAAATTTTTATCCCAAGGCCCACTTGCCACACATACAGTGGATGCCAATCAACAGCATTACAGCGTCCCACCTTCATTTTTTAAATCGGTATTGGGAAATCATTTAAAATATTCTTGCTGTTACTGGGATAAAGATTGTCACAATCTAAATGATGCCGAAAAATTAATGCTCGAATTAACTGTAGAAAGAGCAAAAATAGATGATGGGAATACTATTTTAGAGCTTGGATGTGGCTGGGGCTCGCTCACACTATTTATGGCTAAAAAATTTCCAAATAGTAAAATTATTGCAATGTCTAATTCCCCTGAACAAAAACAATTTATTGATACGCAATTACAACTACACAACCTTAAAAATGTTGAAATTATTACAGAAAATATTATTGATTTTGATCCTCAAAAATCATTTGATCGGATCATATCTATTGAAATGTTTGAGCATTTATCTAATTATAAACTGCTATTTGATAAATTAAATAGCTGGCTTCATAACGATGGCTATATCTTTATTCATATTTTTGGACATAAATATGTGTCGTACCCATTTGTAAACAAATCATCAACAGACTGGATGGCTCGCAATTTTTTTACCGGAGGAATTATGCCCGCAGAAACATTATTTTCTTATTTTGAAAATGAATTACTTATTGCGAATCAATGGCAGGTAAATGGTGTTCATTATCAAAAAACAGCAAATGCCTGGCTCGATAATATGCGAGATAAAAAATCAGAATTATTTAAATTACTAAAAGATACCTACGGATCCTCAGCAATTAAACAAAAATGGTCGGGATGGATAGTGTTTTTTATTGCTTGCGCGGAACTCTTTGGGTTTAACAAAGGCAATGATTTTATGGTTTTTCATTATTTAATCAGAAAAAAGATTTAAATCTTACTAAACCTTGGTTATTCTTATGAGCATGTTTGATACTGCTTCGTTTGCTACTGCTTCGGAAAATATGATTTATGACAAAAATCAGTTTCTTTTACATGAACAAAATGAAAATAACTGTTATTTTCGTTTTTATTCTTGGCAAGCTATTGGTTTAACACAAACTGAAAAACGTAAATTTCCACAAGTATTAACCCCCCTAGATCATGCCTATCGTGTAACTGGAGGAGGCATTGTGTTTCATTGTCCTGGAGATATAGTCTTTGCCCATAGTGCCCCCGTTAATCACCCAATACTTCCCTCAAATATTAAAAAACGCTGTCTTTGGATGGCTCAAACAATACAGTCTGGTCTTATACAGTCTGGAATTCCTGTTTCTCTTGCAGGCGATAGCCCTCCCGCTCATTCTGAACGAAATATTTTATTTTGCAATGCATACCACAACCCTTATGAATGTATGTTAGCTGATCAGAAAGTTTGTGGCATTGCTGTTAAAAAGACACGCTCTTTTATCATATTTCAGGGAAGCATTCATCTTAAATCAACATTTGATTATTTTCCTCAACTTGCATCTGAATATGGCAATTACTTTACCAAAGGATGCTCAACTCAAAATATACCAACAACAGAAACTATTATACAAACGCTTAAAGACACATTTTTAAAGGCTTTAAACAATTAAACTTACTTTATTTTAAGTATTTCTTGCTGTAATTCTTTTGAAATATGCTTTTTAATATACTCTTTAACTTCTTTTTGGGTAATAACAACCGATTTTTTTGTTTCAGAGGGTGCTTCAAACATAGGTTCAAGCATAATTTCTTCCATAATTCCCCGCAATGCACGAGCCCCTACCTTTCTTTTTTGAGCAACATTGGCAATTAATGTTAGGGCGCTCTCTTCAAAATCAAGCTCTATCCCATCAAAAGCAAGTAACTTCTTGTATTGTTTTACAATCGCATTTTTAGGCTCTTTTAATATTTTTATTAAGGCTTTTGTATCTAATTCATTTAAAGCAACGGTAATTGGCAGTCGCCCAATTAACTCAGGAATTATTCCATATTTTAATAAATCTTCTTGTAATACATGCTTGAAAACACTTTCTTTTTTGATATTTCCTTTATCAGATCCAGATAAAAATCCAATGTTTCTAGAATTTAATCGTTGCTCAATAATGGGTTCTAATCCCTGAAATGCACCCCCACAAATAAATAAAATATTTTCTGTATTTACCTGAATAAATTCTTGTTGAGGATGCTTTCTTCCGCCTTTCATAGGCACATTAACAACAGTGCCTTCTAGCATTTTTAATAAAGCTTGTTGCACTCCCTCACCCGATACATCTCTTGTAATTGATGGATTTTCAGATTTTCTTGATATCTTATCTATCTCATCGATAAAAATAATACCTTTTTCTGCGATACTCACATCATAATCAGCCGCTTGCAATAAACGATATATCGCTGATTCAACATCTTCGCCAACATAGCCAGCTTCCGTTAAACTAGTGGCATCTGCAATCGTAAATGGCACACTTAAGGTCTTAGCTAACGTCTGAGCAAATAACGTTTTTCCCGTACCTGTATTTCCAATTAATAAGACATTACTCTTTTGTAATTCCACATCGCTTTTTTTTGCTTCAGTAGTTTTTTCGGAATTTTCAGCGTTTTCATTTAAAAATAAGCGTTTGTAATGATTGTATACGGCAACAGATAAGACCTTTTTTGCCCGATCTTGGCCAACAATATAATTATTTAAGGTTTTTAATAATTGTTTTGGTTTTGGAAGATTTTTTTCTGTAAGCTCTAATGGTTTCTTTTTTGTGTCACTTGTTTTTTCTACAACAGCATCGTTTATTTCTTTTGTTTGAGGATTTTTATCTTGCGTCTGAGCCTTCACTGGCTCATCTGCTGTTTCTAAAATTTGATAACAAGACGTAACACATTCATTACAAATATTAAGACTTGGACCAACAATAATCTTTTCTACAAGATGCTGGGGTTTTCCACAAAAAGAACAAACTAATAGATCGTTATGAGACACACAAACCCTCTAACTTAATGGCTTGGTAATGACCTCATCAATCACACCATATTTTTTAGCTTCTTCAGCAGACATAAAGAAATCTCTATCTGTATCTTTTTCAATTTTCTTTAATGATTGACCTGTTCTTTCAGATAAAATTTCGTTTAATACTTCTCGAATTCTCAAAATCTCTTTTGCTTGAATTTCGATATCGGTTGCTTGTCCTTGAGCACCACCTAACGGTTGATGAATCATAATCCGTGAATTTGGCAATGCATAACGACGCCCAGGCTCTCCAGCGGCCAATAAAAAAGCTCCCATGGACGCTGCTTGCCCCATACATATGGTAGAAACTTTTGACTTAATAAACTGCATAGTATCATAAATAGCCATCCCTGCAGTTACCACGCCTCCAGGACTATTAATATATAAATAAATATCTCTTTCTGAATCTTCCGCTTCTAAGAAAAGTAATTGAGAAATTACCAAATTAGCAATCCCATCATCAATGCCTTCATGTAAGAAAATAATTCTTTCCTTAAGTAATCGAGAATAAATATCATACGATCTTTCTCCTCTTCCAGTTTGCTCAATAACCATAGGTACTAATGGCATGATGTCCTCCTTATTTTCTTGAAACTTTTAAGCTTTCTTTTCTACAATTTTTGCATGATCAATCAAGAAATCAAAGACTTTTTTTTGCTTGATCATCTGAATTAATCCATTTTCATTAATCTGCTTTCTTGCTTCTGCTACTTTTTCATCCGATGTTGCATCTGGTTTCATTCGTTTTATTTCATTAACAATATCTTCTTCAGTTGCATCAATAGACTCTTTTTTCTGTATCGCATCAACAATTAATTGCTGTTTTACTCGTTTTTCTGTATTTTCCATCATTTGCTTATTTAAGTCTTCTTCTGTTTGTTGTGTCATTTTTAAATAGGTTTCAAGCGTTCCGCCAGATTGCTTAATTTGTGCTGAAAAATAGGCTTTATCTTGCTCTAGCTCAAACGTTAACATTGATTCTGGAATATCAAAGGCTGTTTTATCAATAATTGCATTAATTAAATCTAACTTTAGCTTTTCATCAACTTCATTTTTTCGCTGATCTTCCAATGATTTACGAATATTATCTTTTAATTCTGCTACTGTTTTAATTTGTGTTGTTTTTTCAACAAATTCATCTGTAATTTCTGGTAATGTCTTTTCTTTGACTTCTGTAATAACAACTTTAAAATCAACGTTTTTACCCGCAACTTCTTTTAAATAATACTCTGCATCATAAGCCACTGAAAACTCATGCTCTTCATTGGCTTTTTTACCAATTAAGTTCTCATCAAATTTTTCTGAAAAAATACTACTGCCCACACCCACACCAACATTTTCTTTGGTCCACTTAGAAAATGCTTCATTATCAATACTTGCCTGAACGTTAACTTTAAGCAAATCTTCTTTTTGAACCTCTCTTTCAACAGGCTTATATTCAACCGCAGAATTTTGAAGTTGCTTTAACTGAGTATCAATAATCTCATCTGAAATAACTACAGACTCTTTTTCTACCTTGATGCCTTTATACTTATCTACTTTGATTTCTGGCTTTACATCAACGTCGCATGTAAATGTAATCGGCTGGTCTTCTTTGTACTCGCCAATCGATAAATTTTGTGGATAGTCTACAACCTCTAAATTTTCTTCTTTAATTGCTTGTAAATATGCAATATTAACAGCTTCTGTAATTCCATCTTTTAGTAAAACTTCTTTTCCATAATGTTTTTCAAATACATGACGAGGCACTTTTCCGGCTCTAAATCCAGGAATTTTGGCATGCTTAACCATTTCTTTAAAAGCTTTTGTCTTTCCTTCTTCTAATGTTTCTAAAGAAACTTCCACTTCTAAAGATACCGTATTATTATTGCGTTTTGACTTTAATATTTTCATATATCACCTAATTTATTTATCCTCATTATGATCTATTTTTAGTTCGCTAGACTTTTTAAGGCTATGTTTAAGTGTATAATTTTATCGGGAAGTATTGTTTGCTGTAAAGTGTCTAGCTTATTATTGATACCTTATATGCCCAATTACGACAAATTTTCGCATACAAATTGCCAATCAAATATAAACTTCCTGTTATTACTACCATATCATTGTTTGGCAATGCATCGTTTAAAGAAATTGCCTTTAATTCTTCATCAAAATACGGAACAATGCTAGACAAGGGGTATGCAAAGTCAGCATCAAAATTACAATAATAAAACGTATTCCCTAAGGCTTTGATTTTAGGAATTAATGTCTCTAGATCTTTGGATCGATGAATCCCAAAAACTACGGGCTGTATTTTACAGGTTGCCCATGATGTTAGGTTCGCTAAATTAGTCTGCAATAACCGTAAGCCTTGGTCATTATGAGCCCCATCAATAATTAGAGTTTGATTGTTATACTCACATTGGCTAAATCGCCCCCAGATCATGGCTGTTTTTAGCCCTTGCTTAATCTGCTGAGCGGTCACTGTTGGCACTACTAATTTGGCAGCTTTTACAGCAAGGCTTGCGTTTACACCTTGATGCGCTCCTTGTAATTGCCAGTCTTTTTGCACTGCAATTGGGTCTTGTGTATATACAGGCACCTGATGCTTATTTGCTACGTTATAGATAACATCTAAACTTTCCTGAGCCTGTGTTGTTGTGGTTATCACTGGTGTATTTTTCTTAATAATCCCCGCTTTTTCTCCAGCAATTTCTGTAAGCGTTTGGCCTAAAATAGCTTGGTGATCGTAATCAATTTGAGTAATCACGCTACAGCTAGGTTGAATAATATTTGTTGCATCCAAGCGTCCCCCTAAACCGACTTCAAATATACAAATATCTGGGTGTTCATTTTTAAAATGCACCAATGCCATTAACGTTAGGGTTTCAAACTCTGTTAAGCCATGAGTCATTGCTTGAGCACATTGCTCATAAAGCGCAGTAAATCTGGTAGTGGCAATAGGCTTAGCATTAATGGCAATGCGTTCGGTATAACTTTCTAAGTGAGGGGATGTAAACGTGCCTACCCTTAGACCTGCTTCCTGAAAAATCGCACTTAAAAAAGCAACGGTTGACCCTTTTCCATTGGTTCCTGCAACATGAATACTACGATTGAGTGCGTGCTGTGGATTACCAAGCGCTTGCAAGGGTTTTTGTAAATGCTCCAATCGATAATCAATGCCTTTTTTGATTGCCATAGTCTGTAATTGCGAGATTGCATCCTTATATTTCATGTCGTAAGTGTACCGTATTTTTTTTAAAAATAAGATTATTTTGATCTGTTTTATACCAAAGTATCGTCACCAGTCTTATTTTTGGTTATAATCACGTTCTACTATTAGCGCCCGTAGCTCAGTTGGATAGAGCAACGGACTTCTAATCCGTGGGTCGGGAGTTCGACTCTCTCCGGGCGCGCCAGTTTCTTTCGAGACTTTCTATCTTTTTTCTAGCAGAGTTTCTTTTAATTTAAAAAAAATCATATATTTGCTTATGCGGCATCGATGGGCATAGTAACAAAATAAGATTTAGCACATTATTTGAAGGGGGTTAGTATTCGTACTGTGTAAAAATTACTGGGGCATTCATCGATAAGCGTGACTGAAATGTATTCTCATTTGAGCACAGGATTTAAGAAACAAGAAATTGACTTGTTGAATTACAATCAAAACAACCACCCAGGATTCTAGAGCAAGCTTAACTATTACGATATAATGGAGCATATTCATATGCAATCAAAAAAAGATAATAAAGTTACTATTTTTAAAACAAAAGATGGGCCTGATGTTGATGTTCAGATTAATAATGAAACTGCTTGGTTGAGCCAAAATCAAATGACTGATTTATTTGAGAAAGACCAATCTGTTATCTCCAGACACCTAAATAATATTTTTAAAGAAAAAGAACTCGATAAAAAAAGCAATATGCAAAAAATGCATATTCCTAATTCTGATAAACCCGTTAATTTTTACAGTTTAGATGTCATTATTTCAGTTGGCTATAAAGTAAAGTCAAAGCCTGGCACCCAATTTCGTATTTGGGTGAATAAAATATTAAAAAAGTTCCTTTTAGAAGGTTATGCCGTCAACCAAACTAAACTTAAAGGGCAGTCTCAAAAAATAAAGAAACTTGAAACAACCATTAAATCCATTGTTGAGTCATCCAATCAAAAAGAGCTTTCTAATACAGAAGCAAAAGGGATTTTGAACCTTATTCAAGATTATACCTTGGCTTTAGATTTATTAGATGATTATGATCATCAGCGATTGTCTATCTCAAACACAAAAATCTGAAAAAAGAATGATTACCTATGAACAAGCGCTTAATGCGATTAATGCCTTACGAGAAAAATTTAGAAAAGATGACGAATCTGTAGATTTATTTGGAAAAGAAAAGGATCAATCGTTTAAAAGTTCACTGTCAACTATTTATCAAACATTTGAAAAAAAGGAATGGGTGATACCACAAGTTAACCACAATTCCACCACCACTAGAGGTGCTTTTGAAGGTGGTAATTGTGGATTTATAGATAACTCTAAGCAAAACAAACAAGTTTTTAATACAAGATCATTGCTATTGCTTGCAAAAACAATATTAATAAGTAGCTTTTTTTTTCTTTGGCATGTTAGTTTTTTTACATTGTTTCTACTGGCTGGTATCGAAAGCTATAAGTTATATATCTTTTCACTTTAATGAATTCAGGGATTCCCTT